>VOFB01000431.1_pt1 | contig 46000 bp, 44 predicted proteins | sample 5384141 | NCBI WGS metagenome assembly VOFB01 (sample SAMN12384721, study PRJNA508395) | human gut metagenome | isolation source: healthy gut A | host: Homo sapiens | reverse complement strand
AATTTTAAGCACAACAACCGAAGACCTGATGAAATTATCAAAAGATTTGAAGGCTTATCTTGCAAACGGCAAATTCTGCGCGGTAGGAAATCATGATTCGGTTTCCTTTGTTAAATAGACATAGCATCAATCTCAAAATCTCAAATGCTATTTTCCAGCATTTGAGATTTATCTTATAGCAACGTTTTATTTGACAAAATACATAAAACAAATTTATAATATAGGCGATTTATTTTTAAAGCCAACAATTTATGATTGCTATACCAAAGTACAATCAAAGGGGAACAACTATGAAATTTCCGAGTTTATTCTCTCCTGTAAAGATTAACAATCTGGTTATCCAAAACAGAATTATAATGGCACCGGGAATGTGCGGCGGAGAACTTATGCGGCATGCAGGCACAGGAATTGTAATGGTGCGAGGAGATCTTTCTGTTCCGGAAAAAGAACGAGACGTTTTTAAAGAGAGCCATGTAGAATTGCGGCAAGCTTTAAACTATGCACACGAGTCCGGCGCAGCAGCCAGCTTTCACATTCATCACTTTGGCCTGCACGGCTCCAATGCTCTGGGGCCTTCAAGCTGCATCCGGGAAACCGACGGTGTACAGGTCAGGGCCATGGATGAGGACGACATGGCAGATTGTATCAGGAAATATACAGAATTTGCTCTCAAGGCTAAAAAATTTGGATTTGATATGATAGATCTCCATTTAGGGCACGGATGGTTAGGCGGCCAATTTTTGTCCCCATATTTTAACAAACGTACGGATAAATATGGTGGTTCTTTGGAAAACCGCGCACGTTTTCCCTTGCGCCTCATTAAATCAGTGCGGGAAGCCCTAGGGGATAACTATCCGATCGGAATGAGATGGTCCGCGACAGATTGTCTGGAAGGCGGGCTAAATTTTGAGGACTCTCTTGCCTTTGTGAAAATGGCAGAGCCTTATCTGAATGCAGTCGAAATTTCCTGTGGCACCGATTTTGAACCGGAAGCGCATGTGCATTGTCAGTCTATCTTTTTAAAAGAGAGAATGCCAAATGTGAAATATGCACGCATCGTAAAAAAAGAATGTCCGTCGCTGGTTGTTGCAGTAGTCGGAGCAATTAACCGTCCCAAAGACGCAGAAGAAATTATAGCAAACGGTTGGGCTGATCTCATATCAATGTCGAGATCTTTTCTTGCCGATCCCGAATGGGCCATAAAAGCGAGAGAGGGACGAGATGACGATATTATTCCCTGCTTACGCTGCAGATATTGTGACTCGGATCAGAACCGCGGCTGTACTGTTAACCCACGCTACAGTTTTTTAAATGTAAAAGGGCCGCATGACTATCCGATTTATCCTATACCTAAAATAGAAAAATCAAAAAATCAAAAACGCGTGGTCGTTATTGGTGCCGGACCCGGCGGTATCTCTGCGGCAGTCACAGCCCGTAAAAGAGGACATGAAGTACTTGTTTTCGAAAAAAACGGTTACCTCGGCGGAGCTTTACAGGATATTTCCAAAAGCGAGTATAAATATGAAATCGGATTGTATTTAAACTATCTGAAAAGGCAACTGGATCAGTGTGGAGCTATGGTCAAATTAAATGTTACGGCTTCTCCCGAAATGATAAAAAAACTGTCTCCGGATGCAATTGTATTATCTTCTGGCGCAAAACCGATAAAGCCGCCTATCAAAGGAATTGACCTTCCAAACGTGATGGACTGTTACAAAGCCTTAGAAAATTCCGATTCCTGGGGAAAACGTGTTGTCATAATCGGCGGCGGAACAAACGGTGTTGAATTTGCTCTGGAACAGAGCTGTAAAAAAAACAGAGAAGCTGTCGTTATCGAGGCGACAGATACTTTGGCTACAAATGCAACCCGCGACTTTCGAATTTTCTCAAGGCAGCTTCTTCAAAGCACAACGCTTGTAAAAACTCTTTTGGAAACCCGCTGTACTGAAATCACACCGGATGGCGTATCTGTTATCAATAAAGCCGGGGCAACAAACTTTATCCCCGCTGACAGCGTGATCTACTGCGTAGGATTACACTCTCCCGGCCCAAACGAGCTGCTCCCCTGGTATGGCATTGCACCGCAAACCTTTCTGGTGGGTGACTGCCGTGCTCCAAGTATTATCAAAGATGCCGTATCGGATGGATATGGCGTAGGTTTAAATATTTAACGATTCATTTTATTTCTTTTTATATTCATTGTCTGCGGATAAAGGTAAACAGCCAAAGCAATTTTTTGCTTTGGCTGTTTACCTTTTATTTTACCTTTCCCATCCGTCAGCGGATGCTGCTTTTTTACCGTCATAAAGACAAGCGTTCGGCAAAAAGCACAACCATAGCTGACGCCATCATCTTTTTAGATTTCACCATCCGGTAGTAAACGCGCTTAAAACCACTTATTCTTTTTAAAATACAGAATCTCGGCCAGAACCACCAGAATGCTGATGCCGATCACAACCGGATATCCCCACTCCCAACCGTATTCCGGCATTTTCAAGTTCATACCATACCATCCGGCAACCAGCGTCAGTGGAAGGAATATAGATGTGATAACTGTAAAAAATTTCATGATGGTATTCAGATTGATATCAACCTGCGCCTGATATGCTTCTCGAATTTCTGTAACATACTCTTGAAGGATTCCGACATGATCATACAACCGATCAATTTTATTCAGGTAGATTTTGATATATTTTAACGACATATCATCTAATAAGCCGTTTTCATTTCCGGATAAATCCTCCAGCAAGTCCAGAGTCTGCTCATATACTCGTCTCAGTTTCATTAAATGCTTACGCAGCCTGATGATTGCTTTGACATAATCGGTACGGCCCTTCCCGGTCATCACACCGTCTTCAAGCTCGGAGATGCGAGCCTCAAGATATTCCAGATGCTTCATATCTTTTCCGCTCAGCGTTTCAAAAAGGCGATATAAAAGCCTTCCAAGCGTCCAATTTTTATCCTGTTCCTGTAAAAGTGACTGAAATAGTTTCTTAACCGGCTCATCCTCTTCACAAATAATTTGAAGCCAACCGGAACCGAACATGATATAAAATCGTTCCAAATGAATTTGATGATGCGGAAAGGTGATAGCGGCAAAGCAGAAAAGATCTATCTCTTCCCTGCTTTCAAATCGTATTGCGTTATTATCAAGAACCTTTAGCAGTGACGCTCCCATTCCTTTAGCTGTTATCAAGTCCGTTGTCTCACCAATGCGGTTGAATGCAACATAGCTGTCATGCCCCTTATCACTTTTTACAGTTTCGCAAGGTTCCAATATTCCAGACCGAATTCGAAATAGCATTTTCCGATCACTCTCCAAAATGTAATATACTTCTATCAGTATGATACTAAAAACGCCCTTTTGTCAATTAAAACAAAGGGCGTTTTCATTGATTTTATAATATTTTTCATTTTAAAGCTATTCTTTATCTTCCGGGAATGCTGTTTTCGGAACGGCATATTTCGGAAGGTGAAAAAGGTGCTTTGTCACAACAAAATATCCGATTGCCAAAAGAATCATTGCGCTGATCCAAGCCATGGAATTTGCGAGGCAGGCCCCCGTAAATCCCCAAAGTGCCGTTAAAACAATGGCGGCAAAAATACGCACTACCAGTTCCAACACACCGGAAGCGGTTGGAATAAAGCTTTTTCCAAGTCCTTGCAATGTATTTCTAAAAACAAATAAAAGTGCCAAAAACACGTAACAAATACCATTAATGGTAAGCATAATTTGTGACAGGGATACTATCTCCGGGGCACTTTCTCCTACAAAAGCCATTACCAAATATTTTCCTGCACAAATGTTGATTGCTCCCAAAGTAACACTGATTCCTCCGGCAATGATACAGCAGCGACGTACACCGACTTTAATTCGATTAATTAAATTGGCACCGTAATTTTGAGCTGTATAAGTTGCCATTGCAATTCCGAATGACATGCTCGGCATTGTCATTAAATTGTCAATTTTTGAGGCAGCCGTATACGCAGTTACCGCCGTTGTACCTAATGTATTTAGAGCAACCTGTACCGTAATTGTGCCGATTGCAATAATCGAAGATTGGAATCCCATTGGAATAGCAAGTCTGATATGCAACAAAAGTTGTTCTTTACTTTGATGCCAGTCTCTTTTTTTAATGTGGAGAACCGGAAAACGTTTTATAATATATCCTACACAAAGCAATCCTGATATAGCCTGTGAAATGACGGTAGCAAAAGCAGCGCCTGCCACCCCCATAGAACAAGCAAGAATAAACACAAAATCCAATCCAATATTTAAAAGACTTGCAATTACCAAAAAGATAAGCGGAGTACGACTATCTCCCAAAGCACGAAGCACATTGGAAAGGAAATTAAATAAAACCGAAGCCACAATTCCCGCATAAATTACAACGATATAGCTATATGCATCATCAATTATTTTTGCAGGAGTCTGCATCAACTCCAAAACAGGACGAGCTATCAAAACGCTAACGGCTGTAAGTACGACTGTAATTCCAACTGCGATAACGATTCCTGTAGCAAAACTGCGCCGTACACCCTCTTCGTCGCCCGCACCGAATCGTTGAGCAATTACAATTGAAAGGCCGGATGTCAAGCCTTGCGCAAATCCAATGATAAAGAACATAATACTGCCTGTACAACCAACAGCAGCCAAAGCATCCGCTCCGATTGTTCGACCGACAATCAACGTGTCCGCCATATTATATAGCTGCTGAAAAATATTGCCGATCAATATCGGCATCGTAAACATTAAAATCAGTTTGGTAGGGGAACCCTTCGTTAAATCCTTTGTCACACATATACTCCTATTCAAAATAAGCCTTATTAAAACAACTAATTAATATATTAACACTTTCAGCCCTACTATCGTCAAGCAGTTTTTGAAAATTCAGAATAAGTTACAATTTTTCTTTCTTTTCTCTGCAATTTCTTCACGCAAAAAACTTTTTGCTTCAGAATATCTTTGCTTATTCTTTCCTTTTTCGTCACACAATCACACTATAGTTTATATCATAGTTTCGTTCTAAACCAGGAGATCTCTACGGTGCATGTTTGCAAGATCGACAACAGTGCTGTATGAACTCAAATAAGCAACAGCTTAAGCTGTGATACCGAAAATTTCCAGACAATCCCAATCGGGTAATAGTTAACGGAGTCTCGCTGAATATTGATTACGCCGATAACGTTAACGAATTTGAATTGAAGACGACCGTAATAATGGCACCGGAAGTTGTATTACGATTGGCATCATAAATTTTATTGACGACTATTTGACCAAGCATTCCGTATTCGCTTAATTTCATATTCATAAAAAAACACGTCGTAAAAACGACGTGTTTTTTTATATAATGGATCTTACCGATTATTCAAAGCTGATGATATCAAGCCAGGATTTTAGAAAATCCGCTTCCCCATCAATTCCTCTGGAAAGCTGTACTCCCGCGATAACCGGAAGCCACTGTTGAATATACTGTTTCGCAACATCGGTTTTTACACAAACCTTTTTAAGATAACTCTCAGCAAGCTCTTTTTCTCCGTTCATCATAAAGAACAGATAAGTTCTGGCTGTATCGGCGCTTCCGTTGCCCTGAACAGCATGAGACCAGTCGATAATATACGGAGTTCCATCTTCGGAAATAATAATATTGCTCGGAACAAGGTCACCGTGGCATACTTTGTTGTGCTTCGGCGCCGCATCCAGACGGCTGTGAAGCTCATAACGAACTGAAGGATCAATCTTTAAACTGGAAATTGCATTGTGCATTTTTTCACGCAAACGGTTAAGATGTGCCGCTTTCTTGCTGTGAATTTCCATCTGAATGTCAACCAACATGTCAATATATTTTTCAGTGTTTTTCGGATCTTCCTTGATTAACTGCTCCAAGGTTTTTCCTTTAATATATTCCATAATAATGGTCCATTTTCCGTCCATCCGGCAAACCTCGATGATTTTCGGAACATTCAAACCGGTTTCCTGAACACGGACCTGATTGAGCGCTTCGTTAAACACGTTTGAAGCAGGAAAAGTTTCGTCAAAAGTTTTATAAATTTTTGTCCCGTCAGTGTACACAACCTTATGAGGACGAGTAAAGACTACCTGTAAATTATCCATGAGAAAGACTCCTTTCCATTTTCCGCGTTTCCGCAGATCTTGTTTACCACTATTATAACAGAAATCCACGTTGTTTTCCAGATATTTTGTGCTATTTCACAAAATTCTTTTCGATTTCTTTTTCAAAAATCACATTTATATGCAATTCCTGAAAAAGGCGGCGGAGGCATGAACCCCCGCCAATCGGTTTTATCAGTTATTTGCCATAGTAGCATTTGAGGTACATTTCTTTGATCTCGCTCATCAGCGGATAGCGCGGGTTCGCACCGGTGCACTGATCATCAAATGCATTCTCAACCATCTCATCAAGAGTGTCAAGGAATACTTTTTCATCAACGCCGTAATCCTTAATGGTTTTCTTAATACCAACTCTAGCTTTCAGATCTTCAATTCCCTTGATAAATTTCTCAAGAGTCTCCTGATCGTCTTTTCCTACAAAGCCACAGAAACGAGCACACTCAGCATAGCGAGCCAGGCAGTGCGGATATTCATACTGCGGGAAAGTACCCATCTTAGCAGGAACTTCGGCAGCATTAAAGCGCATTACTTCTGTGATCAAAAGCGCATTTGCAACGCCATGCGGCAGGTGGTGATAAGCACCAAGCTTGTGTGCCATAGAGTGACATACACCCAAGAATGCGTTAGCAAACGCCATACCGGCCATTGTAGAAGCATTCGCCATTTTCTCACGGGCAATCGGATCATTTGCACCGTTTTCATAAGCTCTCGGCAGGTACTCAAAGATATTCTTCATTGCTTTGAGCGCAAGGCCGTCGGTATACTCGGTAGCCATAATGGATGCATAAGCCTCCAAAGCATGGGTCAAAGCATCAATACCGGAAGCACTGGTCAAACCTTTCGGCTGAGTCATCATGTTATCAGCATCGACAATAGCCATCTTCGGCAGGAGCTCATAGTCTGCCAACGGATATTTAACACCGGTGGACTCATCGGTAATAACCGCAAACGGAGTTACTTCAGAACCGGTACCGGAAGAGGTAGGAATTGCAACGAAATAAGCTTTCTCGCCCATTTTCGGGAAAGTGTAAATTCTCTTGCGGATATCCATGAAACGCATTGCCATATCCAGGAAGTCAACTTCCGGATGCTCATACATTACCCACATAATCTTACCGGCATCCATTGCGGAACCGCCGCCGAGAGCGATAATGCAGTCAGGCTCAAAGGAGAGCATAGCCTTCGTACCCTCTTTTGCGCAAGCAAGAGTCGGATCCGGAGCAACATCATAGAAGCAGGTATGCTGAATGCCCATCTCATCAAGTTTATCCTCAATCGGTTTTACATAACCGTTTTTATAAAGGAAGGAGTCGGTAACAATGAAGGCTTTCTTCTTATGCATAATGGTTCCGAGTTCATCAAGTGCAACCGGCATACAGCCTTTTTTGAAGTAAACCTTTTCAGGCGCTCTAAACCACAGCATATTTTCCCTTCTCTCCGCAACCGTTTTGATATTGATCAAATGTTTTACACCTACGTTTTCCGAAACGGAGTTGCCGCCCCAAGAACCACAGCCGAGGGTTAACGACGGAGCGAGTTTAAAGTTATACAGATCGCCGATACCACCGTGTGAAGACGGAGTATTGATCAAAATACGGCAGGTTTTCATAGCGGCTGCATGTTTTGCAATCTTCTCTTTCTGAGCCGGATGAATGAAGAGCGAAGAGGTATGACCATAACCGCCGTCAGCAACAAGACGCTCTGCTTTGGCAATTGCATCGTCAAAATCTTTTGCTTTATACATTGCAAGAACCGGGGAAAGTTTTTCATGAGCAAACTCTTCGGAAATATCAACCGACTCAACTTCACCAATCAAAATCTTGGTAGCTTCCGGAACGGTAACACCCGCAAGTTTCGCAATTGTGTAAGCAGACTGTCCGACAATCTTCGCATTCAATGCACCGTTGATCAGAATAGTCTTTCTGACCTTATCAATCTCGTCGCCTTTTAAGAAATAACAGCCTCTGTCTGCAAATTCTTTCTTAACAGCATCGTAAACGCCCTTCAAAACAGTAACAGACTGCTCAGAAGCACAGATCATACCGTTATCAAATGTTTTGGAATGAATAATCGAGTTAACAGCCAATTTTACATCAGCAGTATCGTCGATGATAACCGGTGTATTGCCGGCGCCTACGCCGAGGGCAGGTTTACCGGAAGAATACGCAGCCTTAACCATACCGGGGCCGCCGGTGGCAAGAATGGTATCTGCGTTTTTCATAAGTTCATTGGTAAGTTCCAGAGAAGGAACATCGATCCAGGAGATAATGCCCTCAGGAGCACCGGCTTTAACAGCGGCGTCCAAAACGACTTTAGCAGCCTCAATGGTACAATTTTTCGCACGCGGATGAGGGCTGATAATAATTCCGTTTCTTGTCTTTAAGCAAAGCAGACATTTGAAGATTGCTGTAGAGGTCGGGTTGGTAGTCGGAATAACCGCACCGATAATGCCGATCGGCTCCGCAATTTTCTTAATACCAAACGCCGGATCTTCTTCAATCACGCCGCAGGTTTTCTCATCCTTATATTTGTTGTAAATATACTCGGCAGCGTAATGGTTTTTAATAACCTTATCTTCCACAACGCCCATTCCGGTTTCCGCAACAGCCATTTTAGCGAGCGGAATACGCTGTTTATTGGCAGCCAGTGCTGCTGCTTTGAAGATCTTGTCTACCTGTTCCTGGGTATAGGTAGCGAACACCTTCTGAGCCTCTCTCATTGCGGCCATTCTTGCAGTTAATGCTTCAACGGTATCAATGATTTCCGGCACGTTTGTGATCGTTTCCTTTTTCGCCATGATAATAATCCTCCTTAAAATCATTGCATTGTCTTCTTACACACACGCTTCACAGCGTTTACCGACCTAATTGTCTTTCGGGGTTTGGCGGAATTTTTTGAGAAATACCATTTGGATTTTCTCTTAAAATCCCATGTGTTATTTTTCTAACAAAGTCATAATAGCATATTTAAATAGCTTTGTCTATACCTTTTTTAAAATTTGTTTATTTTTTAACAATCTAAGATAAAAAACATTAGACGTTCCGTTCAAAGCGACGAAGAGGGCCAATTTTTTTCTGATTCAAATATATTTTTGATACCCAAAAGGGTATTTAATTCAGAGAATGTTGCCATTTGCACCGCACTTACAAAAGCTATATAATATAGCTATCTTTTTATCGGAGGCTTATCCTTGTTATGATTGCCGATTTACACATTCATTCAAAATATTCACGTGCTACCAGTAAGGACTGTGATCTTTCTCATCTTGACCTCTGGGCTCGGAAAAAGGGAATCCATCTGATGGGAACAGGTGACTTTACCCATCCGGCCTGGCGAAAAGAAATGGAGAGCCTGCTTGTTCCTACAGGTGATGGATTTTATACTTTAAATGAAGACGCCAAGCTGGCAAACAAAACGGCCGGAGAGCCTTTTTCTCCTCGCTTTGTCATCAGCGGTGAAATCAGCTCTATTTACAAGAAAAATGGAAAAACCCGCAAAGTACACAATCTAATTCTTTTGCCGGGACTTGACGAAGCCAAAAATCTTGCTGATAAATTAGAAGCCATTGGCAACATTCATTCAGACGGTCGCCCGATCCTCGGTCTGGATAGCCACGATCTGCTCGAAATCACCCTGGGAACCTGTCCGGACGCACTCTTTATTCCCGCTCATATTTGGACACCGCATTTTTCACTTTTCGGAGCTTTTTCCGGTTTTGACACCATCGAAGAATGTTTTGAAGATTTAACGCCATATATTCACGCTTTGGAAACGGGTTTGTCTTCCGATCCACCGATGAATCGTCGTGTTTCGGCACTCGACCGATTCACTTTAGTTTCAAATTCAGACGCACATTCCCCCGCTAAACTCGGTCGGGAGGCTAATCTATTAAATGCTCCGCTCACCTACACCGGTTTAAAAAATGCCATTGAAACCGGTGTAGGCTTTTCCGGAACAATCGAATTTTTTCCGGAAGAAGGAAAATATCATTTAGACGGTCACCGAAATTGCGGCGTCTGTCTGACTCCGGAAGAAACAGTCCGTTATGGCGGTAAATGTCCGGTTTGCGGTAAAAAAATTACAATCGGCGTGGAACATCGAGTAGAAGAGCTGGCGGATCGTTCAATTGATCGACTTCCCACCGAAATGAAACCGTTTGAAAGCCTTGTCCCTCTTTTGGAAACCATAGGCGGTTCCACCGGAGTTTCACCCAACGGGAAAAGAGCCTTAATCCAATATTTTGAACTGCTCAAAAATATCGGACCTGAATTTTACATTCTCAGAGATGCTCCGCTAGATATCATTGAACAAAAAGCAGATCCCTGTATTGCAGAGGGGATTCGACGCCTGCGTCAGGGGCGAGTAACTAAAACAGCCGGATATGATGGAGAATACGGCAAAATTTCTCTGTTCAGTGATGCCGAAATTGAAAAATTAAGCGGACAGGGCTCCCTTTTTAAATTCACAGATCCGACAGTCTCCAATCAAACACGACCGTATGTTCTGCCAAAGCAAAAGCAGCCCGATGTCACTATTGATTCCGCTCCAACAAAGGAAGAACTGAATCCCGAACAATGAAGGCCGTAACTGCCGATGACCCGATTGTTGCAGTCATCGCGGGACCGGGAACCGGTAAAACCAAAACGCTGATTGCGCGGATTGCCTGGCTTTTGGAAAAAGGCGGTGCAAAGCCTTCGGAAATTACAGCCGTCACCTTTACAAATCAGGCTGCCTCAGAAATGCGGCGGCGGTTGGAAGAGCGGTTCGGCGGAAAAAGCGCTCTTCACGGAATGACAATCGGTACTTTTCACTCAACCTGTCTGAAACTGCTCGGTTCTCCAACACTGCTCAGTTGTTCTGAAGCGTTGAACACAGCAGCGGAAATTTTGCAAAAATTTGAAATAAAAGAAACCTCCGGACGTTTTTTACAACAGATATCTGCTTATAAAAACGGGATCTTATCGCCCGATGAATTGACAATGGCAGCGATTTCGAGTTACTGCCAAAAACTTAGTGAATGGGATGCGCCGGATTTCGATGATCTTCTAATTGCAGCGCTCGAAGATCCGACAGCCAAAATCCGAGGATTTACCCACCTGCTCATAAACGAATTTCAGAATATCAACGGACTGCAATTTGAACTGATCCGGCGGTGGGCAGCAAACGGAAAAAGTCTTTTTGTAATCGGAGACCCGGATCAATTCATTTATGGATTTCGCGGCGCTGCCGCCAATTGTTTTGATCGACTGCGCAACGACAATTCCTCTTTGCGGATTATCCGGCTGATTCAAAATTATCGTTCAACGCCGCAAATTTTAAATTGTGCTCACCGGCTTTTAGCTGGATCAAACCCATCTCGGCAGGCGTTGATCGCTCATCGTCCGGATGGCGAAAAGTCCGTTTGGCAGAAGCAAACAGCGACTATTCCGAAGGGATTTTTATCGTCAAAGAAATCGGACGAATGACCGGTGGTATCGATATGTTGGAAAGTCGTTTGGCATCCGGTCGAAACGTTTTACGATCCTTTTCCGATATTGCCATTCTCTGCCGGACACACAATCAAGCGGATCTGATCGAAAACTGCTTGCGCCACGACAGTATTCCCTGTATTGTAATGGGACGCGAAAACTATCTCGAAACGCCCGAAGTTTGCGGTACATTGGCCTTTTCCCGATTTCTCCTCAATCCCAGGGATTTTCCTTCTCTGCATCTCATTTGGAATTGCCCGTCCGATCTGATTGATGAAGCCGTCTCCTATTTCAGAATTGTAAAAAAGCTGAATCCTGCCGCCTGCTTAAAAGAATTTGAAGGGCTCGGTGTGTTGCCGATCTGGGCCAAGGCTGTCGAAACTTATTTTCCTATTGTAAAAAAAGAAAAGCCCAGAAAATTGCTTGAGCGTCGGACAGAAAGGAGGCCGCTTTCCGCTCCGATGAACCGGCTCCTTCAGGCTGCGGTTTTCCATTCGAGTATGGAAGTGTTTTTACAAAATCTTTTACTCGGTCAGGAAGGCGATCTCAAACGCGCGTCCGGAAAAGGATACGAATCGGGAGCCGTTCGTCTTATGACGCTGCGTGGTTCCAAAGGATCGGAATTTCCCGTTGTCTTTTTGGCTGGAGTAAAAAAGGAAACATTCCGCTTGAATCGAAACGATATCAAACCGATATTGAAGAAGAAAAGCGTTTGCTATTTGTGGGAATCACCCGCGCAAAAGAAGAATTAATCTTAACCGAAAACACTGCACCATCTCAATTTTTAAAGGGTTTGCCATGTGAATTTCGAAAAATCGAAACGCCTAAGCACCTTTTAAACGCAGAACAAATGTGCTTATTCTTAGCATAGTATTTTTCTCCAAAACACACGTTTGCACTGACAGTTTTCGTACAATCAGCGTTGACGGCTTTTAAAATGTGTGCCATAATAAAGGCGTTATGATAAAATACTCAGGGGGGCCTGCTCATGACATCATTTACCAAAAAAGCAATTATTGCGTCATTTGTTAAGCTGCTCAACGAAAAGCCGCTCGATAAAATTACGATTAAAGATATTGTAGAAGATTGCGGAATCAACAGGAATACCTTTTATTATCATTTTGAAGATATCCCCTCTCTTGCAGCTGAAATTATTCGCGCCGAAACCGAGCGGGTTATCAGCGAGCATGGCGAATTTGAAAACTGGGAAGACAGTTTTATTGCCGCCGCCAGATTCGCACTGGAAAACAAACGGGCGGCTTACCATATTTATAATTCTTTGAGCCGTGAAAATATTGAACAATATTTTTACAGTATCGCCAAAGATGTTATGACGGAATTTGTAGAAAAGCTGGCCGCCGATATCCCTGCAAAACCTGAAGACAAGGCGCTGGTAATCGATTTTTATAAGGCTGCGTTAGTCGGAATGACGCTCGACTGGGTAAATTCCGGCATGAAACAGGATCCGGAATCGCTGATCAAACGTTTGGGCAGTCTTTTTGAGGGAAACATTCGCGAGGCATTGGAACGAAGTGCGAATTCCAAATAGGCACTTTGACCTCAAACACGAATGAATTTTAAAACAGAATGTTTAAATAGAACAAAAACCAGACAAAAAGGCTTTTGTGTCTAAAAAACAGTCAATTTTAAACCGATGCATAAATTTTATGCATCGGTTTTTTTCTGTCCATTTTCTTTCACTTCCGATTCCAGTACAATAACAATGAAAGGAGCGAAAGACATGGAAACAACTAAGACGGTCAAAGCGGCAAAGTGGGGGTACATTATATCCTCTCTTATTTTTTGTGTCGCCGGAAGCCTGCTGATTATTTTCCCGGGTATCTCAGCCACTGTATTTTGTTATGTGGCAGGCGGCTTGCTTATAGCCTGTGGAATTATTAAGATCATCGGATACTTCTCGAAAGACCTTTACAGGCTTGCATTCCAGTTCGATTTGGCTTTTGGAATACTTTCAACCATTGTCGGGCTTGTTATGATTTTCTTTCCGACCGGAGTGATTTCAATTCTTCACTTTGTTGTCGGTATTCTGGTTTTAACCGACAGCCTATTTAAAATTCAAACCTCTATTGATGCCAAACGATTTGGGCTAACTCAGTGGTGGTTGATTGCAATTGTGGCCATACTTGCCGGAGCTTTTGGCTTGTTCCTTATGATTAATCCTTTTAGCGGTGCGGTTTTGATGATGATTTTAATTGGTATCGCACTTCTGATGGAAGGAATTTTAAATCTGTGTGTTGCGGTGTACGCAATCAAGGTAATGAAAGCCGAAAAGCCAAACATTGTTTACTATGAAACTTATACCGAGGAGGGAAAAGGAAGATGAAGTTTGGAAAGGCGGTAGTAAAATACCGCATCCTGATTCTGATTGTGGCAATTGTTTTGCTCGTTCCTTCGGTGATCGGCATGGCTTGTACCAGAATCAATTACGACATGCTCACCTATCTGCCTGAAAAAATGGATACTGTTATCGGGCAGGATATTTTAAAGGACGACTTTGGCAAAGGTGCATTCTCTTTCGTGATTATCGAGGATATGCCGGATAAGGATGTTGCCTCGCTGAAAGCAAAAATCGAACAGGTGGATCACGTAGAAACCGTATTATGGTACGACAGCGTAGCTGATCTTTCTGTTCCGAAAGAATTGCTACCAGATAAACTCTATAACGCCTTTAATGCGGGCGATGCCACTATGATGGCAGTTTTCTTTGACGATTCTACTTCGTCCGATAACACAATGGAGGCTATCCAGGAAGTTCGTTCCATCGCCGGAAAACAATGCTTTGTGTCCGGTATGTCCGCACTTGTTACCGACCTTAAAGACCTTTGCGAACAGGAAGAACCCATTTATGTCGGCATTGCGGTTTTACTCGCCTGTGTTGCCATGATGATCTTTATGGATAACTGGATCATCCCGTTTGTCTTCCTTGTAAGCATCGGAATGGCAATTCTGTTAAACATGGGTACCAACTATTTCCTCGGAGAAATATCTTATCTGACCAAAGCGTTGTCAGCTGTTTTACAGCTTGCGGTCACAATGGATTATTCCATTTTCCTCTGGCACAGTTACTGTGAACAGAAAGAAAGATGTTCGGATCACAAAATGGCCATGGCAGTTGCAATTAAAGAGACCATTACTTCTGTTGTAGGCAGCTCCGTTACCACAATCGCAGGTTTCATTGCCTTGTGTTTCATGAGCTTTACTCTAGGACGCGATCTCGGCATCGTGATGGCAAAAGGCGTTTTGTTGGGCGTTATAGGATGTGTCACCACCCTCCCTGCTCTGATCCTTTGCTTAGACAAAGTGCTTGAAAAAACGAAGCACCGTTCCTTAATCCCGAAAATCGAAAAATTGGCCGGGTTTATCACAAAACGGTTCCCGATTTTTCTTGTTCTTTTTGTTGTGCTTTTGGTTCCGGCCTACTTCGGATATTCAAAAACCAATAATGAAGTTTACTACGACCTGGGAACAAGCCTTCCGCAGGATATGCAATATGTTATCGCAAACTCAAAACTGGAAGAAAAATTCGATGTCGGCTCCACACATATGATTCTTGTAGATGCAAATCTGTCACAAAAAGATACAAAATCCATGATAAAAGAGATGGAAAAAACAGACGGAGTAAAATATGTATTGGGATTGGATTCCGTTGTCGGTTCCCTTGTTCCGGAAGAAATCATTCCGGATTCCATTAAAGATGTACTTGAAAGCGACCGATATAAGCTTCTGCTCATCAACTCGGAATACAAGGTTGCCAGTGATGAGGTAAACATCCAAATCGACACCTTGAATTCCATCCTTAAAAAGTATGACAATCAGGGAATGCTCATCGGTGAGGCTCCCTGTACAAAAGACATGATCGAGGTAACCGATACCGACTTTAAAGTGGTTAATATTATTTCAATCGCGGCTATCTTCCTTATCATCGCCTTTGTAACCAAGAGCATCAGTTTACCGATTATTCTGGTTGCCTTGATTGAATTTGCAATTTTTATCAACCTGGGGCTTCCCCACTATCTCGGTCAGTCTTTGCCGTTTATCGCACCAATCTGTATCAGTACCATTCAGCTCGGTGCCACGGTAGACTACGCTATCCTGATGACAACCCGATATAAAAAAGAACGTGCTCAAGGCCGTGAAAAACGGCAGGCCGTTTCAATTGCGTTGTCAACATCAATTCCCTCTGTCATCGTCAGTGCGCTGGGTTTATTTGCCGCCACTTTCGGCGTAGCGTTGTACTCGAACGTAGATATGATCAGTGCTTTGTGTAAGTTGATGGCGCGCGGTGCTATTGTCAGCATGTTCTGCGTTATCTTAATTCTGCCGGCTATGTTCATGCTGTTTGATAAGGTAATCTGTGCTACAAGCATTGGTTTTAAGCCGAGGAAGAAAAAAGGAAACATGTCAGATTCAGATTCGGAGGTACTATCATGAAGATTTTTGAAAAAAAACCGGCCAGGGTAACAGCATTTGTTTTATCCCTTGCCCTTGTATGCAGCTGCGTCGGAATAAGCGCCTATGCAGCCGGAATATCCAAAAAAGACGAGCAGGAAAATGCAAATTCCGGTTCTTCCAGCGCATCTGCCGGACTTTCGGGAATTATGGCAGGGCAGGACGAAACAGTTTATGTCATTGCTTCCGCAGACGGTACTCCCGAAAAAGTAATTGTCAGTAACTGGATTAAAAATCCCACAGGGAGCGATACTTTGACCGACGATGCTGATTTGAGTAATGTTGTCAATGTAAAGGGTGACGAAACCTATACCATTAACAGTGAAAACATGCGGGTATGGGATGCCAAGGGAAACGACATCTATCTGCAAGGCGAAAGCAGCAAGGCATTACCGGTAGATGTTTCAATTCAATACACATTGGACGGAAAAGCCATTTCTCCTGATGAGCTGGCAGGAAAAAGCGGAAAAGTAACCATTCGTTTTAACTACACCAATACACAATATAAAACGGTAAAAATTGATGGAAAAGACGAAAAAATATATGTTCCGTTTGTTATGCTCACCGGTATGATTCTTGACAATGATTGCTTTAAAAATATAGAAATTTCAAACGGAAAAATTCTTAACGACGGCGATCACACCGTTGTCGCCGGGCTTGCTTTGCCGGGATTGTCGGAAAATCTCAACTTAACAGACAGCAGCTACAGTCTGCCCGATTACGTGGAAATCACAGCTGATGTCACTGATTTTGAACTGAGCACCACCCTGACCCTTGCCACAAACGAGGTCTTTAACGGCCTTGATTTTGATGACACGGACAGTCTTGACGACTTGTCAGGTGCAATAGGCCAGTTAACAGATGCTATGGATCAGTTGATGGACGGTTCTTCCGCTTTGTACGACGGACTTTCAACCCTGCTTCAGAAATCCGGGATATTGATCGCAGGCATTGACAAACTTGCCGCCGGCTCCAATGAACTCGCCTCAGGAACCAAAGATTTAAAAGACGGAGCAGCCGAATTGCAGGAGAACATGGAATTGCTCTCTTTGGGCTTAAATAAACTCAGTTCCAACAGCGCCTCATTAACCGAAGGTGCAGAAGATGTATTTAATATTTTCCTTGCACAAGCAAATGCCGAGCTTAAAAAAGCCGGAATGGACGATACAACCTTAACCATTGAAAATTATGCCAAAACGCTGCAAAATCTTTTGGATTCCATGAAATTGCCTGAGGATAAAAACCCGATTTATAAAAAGGTAAATGCCGCGGTCAAAGCCAATGAACCTGAGATTCGCAAAGGAGTTGAGGCGGCTGTCCGCCAAAATGTTCTAAACAGCATTTTGGATAAGATGGGAAATCCAATGACCGCCGCAGATTATGAAAAGGCCGTCGCAAGCGGTAACACTTCTGCACAGATTCAAGCCATCACAGCCGCGCTTGACGCTCAGATGAATTCAGACACGATAAAAGCTGCAATCGATGCTAATGTAGAACGGGAAATCGAAAAACTGACCCAGAAAAACATGAAATCCATCACCGAACAGCTTACCGGATTAAAGGATCAACTTGACAGCTACAACGAGTTTTATGAGGGTATTGTCGATTACACCGACGGCGTTGACGAGGCTAACACAGGCGCCGCAGAATTAAACGCCGGATCCAAAGATCTTGCTGCCGGTACCATAAAAGCAAACGCCGGCGCCAATAAACTTGCAGCCGGTATTAAAGAACTCCAGAGCGGCGGTAAAGCTTTGACTGAAGGCGTTACACAGCTCAAAAACGGAGCAATGCAGCTTTCCGGTGGGTTAAAGCAATTTAACGAACAAGGCGTTCAAAAATTAAGCGACCTTGTAAACGGCGATGTGAGCGGCTTTATCACTCGGCTTCGCGCTACGGCAGACGTTTCTAAAGATTACACCACTTTCTCCGGAAACACCGGAAAGAAAGACAGCACTGTACGGTTTATCTATAGAACCGATGCAATTGAAAAGGCTGAATAATTCTACACCCATCTCTCCCATATTGTTAGAAGGGCGAAGTCATTAAGACTTCGCCCTTCTTCCTTTTGTCAGTTTATCCCGGGACGTTTTTCGTTACGGATGGATGCACCCACCACATTAAGAAAATAGGTCACATCCCATGCGTTGTGAACTTCCGGCTCCATTCTGTTAGCTGCTTGAACCACTTTCTGCCACTGTTTAAGTGCTCCCTCGTAGTTCCCGCCCGCCTTTTTTTCTAAAACATTCGCCAATAAAATGCAGACGTCAGCATGGCAGCACAGATATTTCCAAGTCGCCCGATCACACTTTTCTGTCGCCGATTTTTCTTTTTCCCTAAACCAGGCCTGCTTTTTTTCAGATAATCAGAAAGCATGGCAAAGTCTTTTGCTTGTTTTGAACTTACCTGCTCTTCTTCCAACCTGAGATATGGCGGGTGGAACCATTCGGAAAAGATTTTTGAAATACTCTTTTATCACTTCCCAATCCGAATCAAAGACATCTTTCAAATATCGATCTGATACCTGATCAAATGACTGTTCCCGTTTCCAAAGTGCCGCTGCCATCGCCGACATTCCAAGAGCTGTTGGAAACGCGGCTCTCTGCACCTGACAACTTACCATTCCGTTAACTCCCAATTTTTTCAGGTTTTTCATATCCTCAAACAGCACCTGCGCGGCCCGGTATCCTCCAAGATCAAAGTTACAGTCCCATAGCAAATGATAATCATAATCAAAACTATCCAACAGCAGCCCGCTTCACGCAAAAAGCGATAAGCAGCTATCAACACGCTCCTCGGATTTGAACCTGTGATAACTCCCTTGGCAATTTGAAACTTCGATCTTAATTGCATCATCAAGCTCCGGATTTGTTCCGGGGATTGACTGATCAAAAAGGCTCACGCGAATCCCACGCAATTTTCTATACTCTTTATCAGCCAAGAGTATAGCTGTTTCAATCGACGGATCAATCATCGGCAAATATTTTTTCAGCTCTGCCGCGGCAAGTTGAATTGCAGGAGCATCTCCCACTTGAATGATTCTAATTTCCATTTTATCTCATTCCCTTTTTATGTAATAAACCCAATATACATTTTTTTAAAACAATTTCTCTTTTAAGATATCAAATCACCGCTATTTGTCAAGCGATTTCGCAATTGTATTCCTCCCATTCATACTTAATCTGCATGATATAGAAAGAAAATTCTTCTCGCGATAAACATCGAATCGACATAATTTCCTCCGCAGTAAACCGATCCACAAGAAGCCAGGCGACCGACCTGATATCCTCACTGAGTTTTTCCATAAAGTCGCAAAACACCACGCCGTTTACAAAATCTCCTGTCCCATAATACAATTGTCCAATTGCCGATCCATCTTCGCCGTCTACAGAAATATCTAAAGAAAATCTGCTTTCAATCCGATCTATTCGATTTTTACGGATTCGTTCCCGCTTCAAAATATTATACACGCATTCCTCAGCATAAGGCAAAAACGCAGAAAGTCCCTTTCGGTAAGTCCGCACCGCGCATAACAATCCCGCCTTTGCAATTTCCAGCCGATCGGGCCACTCCAGATCTCTTCCGAAACGACGACACCAGTCTACAAGTTCCTTTTCATACGCATTAATTACATCAATCTCTGTCATTCGTTTTTCTCCTTGGGAAGCATCGAAGATAGATTGCTTTTTCTAGGCTTTTTCAACCGTTCTTCCGTAATTTTCGGAATCGGGAAACGATGTTCCGCCTTATACATTCCAAGCCAGGCTCGCTCTCCAGGGAGTCGTTCCACTATAAAATATGCCGGAAGTTTAATTCCGCCGGCAGCCAAAGCGTCGCAGAGAGAATGAAGCGAAAAAGCACCGCTTTTCGGCACAGTCAGGGTGTCTTCATCGAATTCAGCACGAGGTTCTAAAAGAATTTGTCTTCTCTCGCCCCAATAGGACACACATAAAAACTTGCATCCCGTTTCTCTCATCATCTTTTGGTTAAGGAGCGCATTTAAACGAACCGTATGATCCGCCATAACGCTTACTGCTAAAACTTGAGATTGATGTAAATTAGGTTTCATTCGTTTAAACTGACTGCGGTCAAAATTTTTCACATCCATTGCACATCCTTCTTTCATCAAAACTATATCGACTTTTTTTCTATTATACTGCGCATCGTATAGAATAGCACTTTGCAATGAGCTTAAAAAATGATGAAATTTTATTGATAATGCGGATAGCTGTCGGAAAGAAAAAATGATATGATATAATGCTCATTTTTATTTTTTCTGCCTGCAAAAATATCAAAAATCACCTATAAGATTTAATCAAACGTATTTTTAATTTTAACCGGTTAAAATGTCGTTTCTACGTTAAATTTTTTAATTTCGTTGTAACCGCAACGGAATTACAAGTAAAATTTCATTATACTATAGTTACAATTTAAATTCAGGAGAATCTCTTATGATTAGAAGACTTATTCAAATTAACGAAGATAAATGTAACGGATGCGGCGCCTGTGCAGCAGCCTGCCACGAAAGTGCCATCGGTATGGTAGACGGAAAGGCTAAACTGCTCAGAGACGACTATTGTGACGGATTGGGCGATTGTCTCCCCACCTGTCCAACCGGTGCGATCACCTTTATCGAACGGGAAGCCGCCGCCTACGATGAAGCTGCCGTTGAGGCAAATAAGAAAGAAAAAGAAAACAGTGCTTTTAGAGGATGTCCCGGGTCAAAAGTACAGACCTTTCAACAAACGGTTATATCGGCGCCCACAAAGGCCACCGCAGAACGTCAAAGCCAATTACGGCAATGGCCGGTACAAATTAAACTTGTTCCCACCAAAGCTCCGTATTTTGAAAATGCGCATCTTCTAATTGCCGCCGATTGCACAGCATATGCCTATGCGAACTTTCACGAGGAATTTATTCGAAACAGAATTACATTAATCGGCTGTCCAAAGTTGGACGAGGGAGACTACACACAAAAGCTGACTGAAATTATAAGGGATAACGAAATTAGAAGTGTTACAATTGTTCGAATGGAGGTACCCTGCTGCTGCGGCCTTGAGAATGCAGTTAAAAGGGCTCTTCAGACAAGCAGAAAATTTATCCCGTGGCAGGTTTCTGTTATTTCAACAGACGGTCAAAAACTAAGCTAACTGTCTCTAAAAATCTTTTCATCATATTATTGTTACATTAAAAATGGCTGTCGATTAATCGACAGCCATTTTTACATTACAGTCTATTATATTTAACCTTTCAAATATTGATCAAAGAAATCGTATACCATATTGTCGTATTTTTCACCGTCAAAATAACCGTGTCCTTGGTTTGGAACTTTAACAAATTCCGCAACATTGCCGTTTTCCTTGGCTTTGATGCAAAAATCGATGTTCACCGTATGTGAGACACGTGCATCGGAATCACTGCACATTGCAAGCAACGGACAAATTTTTTTATCGACATAGGTCATTGGATTTGCCTTTATCAACATATCCATCTTTTCATCCGGGGTTCCCCCGTACATTACCTCAAAACGCTTGGGGTATACCTCATCCACTTCCATTCTCATCCGATGAAAGGCGAGAACATCAAGAGCCCCATACCATGAAAGCGCTGCCTGAATCGCGCTGGAAACGCCCATATAACCACCGATATCTTCAAATTCCGGGATTCCTTCCATCACAGACATCAAACCGGCTATTTGTCCGCCGCACGACTCACCCCACACACCGATTCGGCCGGGATCAATTCCAAGCTTATCCGCATTTGCACGCAGATAACGAACCGCACATTTGCAGTCCATAATCTGCGACGGAAACGGGCGAACCTGCGAAAGCCGATAATCAATACTTGCTATAAAATACCCTTGCTTTATCAGATGAAGGAACCGCTTTTCCGGGCGGGATTTTCTGGTAATATTTTCTTCGGTGAAACCACCGCCGTGAATCCAAAGAATTGCCGGCTTTTTCCCTTCAATCAGTTCATCATAAAAACAGTCCATCCTGAGATAGCCATCTTCGTTTTTGGAGTAAATCGCACCGTCAATTACCGTTATGCCTTCTTTATCAAAATCGACAATTTCGGGCCTTACCGGGGCGTTCGGATAAAATTTAATATTGGCGTCCTGCATACAATAGTCCTCCGATTTCGTCTATATTGAGTTTAAAAATGATATTCCATATAACGATTTCCGTCAAAATCTTTCCATTCGATCATTTCATCTGCAAGGAGTATATAGCCATGGGGACTGTTCTCTTTTGGAATTGAAACGGATCCCGGATTCATATATATATAATCGCCATGGTCGGTACAGCTTGGAACATGAAAATGTCCATTTAACAGAATATCGCCTTTTTTCAGTTTCGGCAAAGTTTCTTCGTTAAAGTGATGTCCGTGTGTAGCAAAAATCATCCGTCCGTTTAAATATAAAATGCAGTATTCAGCAAGAATCGGAAAATTGAGCATCAGCTGATCCACCTCGGCATCGCAATTTCCCCGTACGCAGAGAATTTCATCCGACAAATCGTTGAGCATAGCGCTGACTTCCTTTGGATTATACTCTTTGGGAAGATCATTACGCGGACCGTGATAAAGAAGATCCCCCAATAAAAGAAGCTTATCAGCGTTTTCTTTACGATAGGCATCAAGCATTTTTTTACAATAATAGGCAGATCCATGGATATCGGATGCAATCATTATTTTCATTTCTAAAACCTCCGAATATTTTGTTAAAGCTTTTTCATCGGGCGAAAAATTTTTTCAGTATGACTGTTTATAAAACGGATTTTCTTTATTATATCATATTTCCGTTTTCTAAAAAAGCCGTTTTATATTTCCGGTGAAACAGGCTGGTCAAAACCCTCCCACAGCTTTAAATTTCCTTTTCTTTTCCGGTATACCGCCGGGGGACAGCCGACTATCCTGCTAAACGTTTGCGAAAAGTGCTGGCGGCTGTTAAAGCCCACTTCTATTGCAACATCAATAATCGGAAGTGTACTGGTTTCGAGCAGATATTTTGCTTTATCGATTCGCAACGTCAAAATATGATCGACAATTGAACGGCCTGTCTCCGTTTTGAAAAGCCGCTGCAAATGCGCTTTGGAAGTTCCGGCTGCCCTCGCCACATCTGCTACTGCAATCTCACGATCAAAGCTTTCCTGCAAAAACACAAGTGCCCGTTTTACATAAACGAGTTCTCCCGCCGGGACTTTACGTCGGCTGTATTGGTTTGCAAGCTCCAGTAAAAACAGTCCGGTCTGAAACTCACATTCCAAATTATCCGCCTTCCCATATAAAGACTTTTGCAATGAGACAATCATCTGATAAAGGCTCCCGGTTAAATCCGCTCCGGTAAAATAGGGCTCTCTCTTTTTCAAAAGTCTTTCAAAAGCATCAGAAGCTGATAACAATTTTAGCGACAGCCCACTTTCGGTTGGCACAAGAGCAATTTCCAAATTTAGTACGCGGCACGGACTTCCCCGCTCGACGAAAAGTCCATGCGGAATGCCGCCGTCTAAAAAAATATATTCTCCTTCTTTCAGAGAAATCTTTTTATAATCTCCCGATTGTTCCGCTACCAGAACATCGCAGCTGCCTTCGGCAGCATACATTATTTCAAGCTCCGGATGCAGATGAAGTTCCATTTCATAAAAAGCGTGATTTATTGCATAGTAACGATAAACCTTGGGCCAAACGCTCTGAAATTTAGCATGATACAGGCTATATGGGTTCGTTTCAAAACCTCCCTTCCATCGGCTAAAAAAACAATAGCACAAAATCTTACATTTTGTCAATTCGCTTTTCTTTTATTTCCTCTTATTTTTCAAAAGAATGTAGAATGAAATTAAATTCTTTATACACAAGGAGGAAGAACCCATGTCGTTTAAACTTGCCGTAATCGGTGCGGGAAGTGTAGGCTTTACCCGCAAACTCTTTTCGGATCTGATGACAGTACCCGAATTTCATAACATCGAAGTATCCTTTATGGACATTAATCCTCACAATCTGGACATGGTCACGCAGCTTTGTCAGCGCGATCTTGACGAAAACGGTGTTGCTATTAAAATTCATGCAACCACCGACCGCCGCGAGGCTCTAAAGGATGCGCGATACATCATTTCGTGCTTTCGGATCGGAATGTTGGAAGCCTTTGAAAAAGATGTGGAAATTCCCTTAAAATACGGGATTGACCAATGCGTAGGAGACACACTTTGCGCCGGCGGTATTATGTATGGACAGCGCGGAATTGCCGTAATGCTCGATATGTGTAAAGACATTCGCGAAGTTTCCGAACCGAACGCTTTGCTGTTAAACTATGCAAATCCAAACGCCATGCTCACCTGGGCTGCCAATAAATACGGCAAGGTCAGAACCTTGGGGCTTTGTCACGGTGTGCAGGGTGGTCACAAGCAAATCGCCGAAGCTCTGGGATATAAACCGGAAGAGGTAGACATTATTTGCGCAGGACTTAATCATCAGACCTGGTACATTTCAGTAAAACACAATGGTGAAGATCTGCTTCCTAAAATTTTACCCGCTTATCTTGCCAATGACGAACTTTCAAAAACAGAGAAGGTGCGAATCGATATCCTTAAAAACTTTGGCTATTATTCTACCGAATCCAACGGACATCTCTCTGAATATGTCTCCTGGTACCGCAAACGTCCGGATGAACTCAAAGATTGGATTGACCTCGGCGTATGGATTAACGGAGAAACCGGCGGATATCTCCGTGTTTGCAGAGAGGGCCGCAACTGGTTTGAAGAGGATTTCCCAAACTGGATGAAAGAGCCCGCTTTCCGGTTTACTCCTGAAAACAGAAGCAACGAACATGGCTCCTATATCATCGAGGGACTGGAGACCGGAAGAATTTACCGCGGACATTTCAATGTCATGAATAACGGTTGCATCACAAATCTTCCGGATGAGTGTGTCGTTGAAGTCCCCGGATACATTGATCGCAACGGAATTAACATTCCAAAGGTAGGAGATCTTCCGCTCGGATGCGCGGCAATCTGTTCTCAGAGCGCATGGGTACAGCGTCTGGCTGTTGAAGCAGCTGTCAACGGCGATATCAATCTGCTCCGTCAGGCAATGCTGATGGATCCACTCACCGGAGCTGTTTGCACACCGGCTGAAATTTTGCAATTGGTGGATGAAATGCTAATTGAAGAAGCGGAATGGCTCCCTCAGTACAAGGAGGAAATTGAGCGGGCAAAAGTTCGTTTTGCCGCTCCGGGACATATTCCTCCAAAAGATTACAAGGGGATTCGTTTAAAAGAAAAAAGCATCGAAGAAATGCGCATGAACAAAGAAGAGGCAAGGAAAAACGCTGCGGAAGCGGATAAAGCTAAAAATCGTCCGGCAGCCAAATAAAAAGAAAAAAGGGAACCCTCATTAAAGGGTTTCCTTTTTTAAACCATATTTAGAATGACTTATCGTAATTTGTATAATCTCGAATCATTTTTTATAATTTGCAGGACTCTTCATCGCTATAAAGATAATTTACAACATCAACAACCTTATTGTTCCTGTAATAAACCCTTGGAACACGATGTCCGACAGCACAAATGATTTCATAAGAAATCGTTCCTGCCATTCCTGCCAGGTCAGCCGCGCTGATCTCTTCTTCTCCATCTCGGCCGAAAATCGTAACCTCATCCCCCATGGTAACGCCGGGAATATGGCTGACATCCAACATCAGCTGGTCCATGCAAACCGTACCGATGACCCGTGCCCGCTTTCCACGCACCAAGAATTCCGCTTTTCCGGAAAGCGAACGAGAAAAACCGTCTGCATAGCCAACCGGCACGGTTGCAATCACCATTTCATGATCCGATACAAATTTTCTGCCATAGCTGATCGAGGTATCCGGTAAAACTTTTTTAACCATTGATACAACTGATTTCAGTTTCATAACCGGTCTGATTGCGGGATCGACTACCTCGCCGCTCGGATTGAGTCCGTATAAAATAATCCCCGCCCGAGCGTAGCCAAACCGCTCATCATGCAGCCGCTCAATTCCTGCGCTGTTTTTTGTATGAACCGTTTCCAGTTCCACACCGTGTGCTCTTAGCTTTGAAACAATATCTTTAAAAGCTGCAAGCTGTTTTTCGGTGTAATCAACCGATACCTCGGATAATTCGTCGGCAACTGCATAATGGGTAAAAATACCGGTTGCTTTTAATCCCGGAAGTTTACAAACCTCTAAAAGCTCCTCAAGAGCATCATAATGATCATGATGAAGAAATCCGATTCGTCCCATACCGGTATCAATTTTCAAATGACAATCCAAGCGAGCATTTTCCGATTTCAGCGCAGCACTGAGTTGTTTTGCGTATTCCAGAGAATAAACCGTCTGGGTCAAATTATATCGAATCAATAATTCGACAAGTTCTACCGGTGTTGTTCCCAGGATAAGAATATGACCTTCTATTCCGCTTTTTCGAAGAGAAATCGCTTCGTCAACGTTTGACACGCAAAACCACGAAATTCCCTGCTTTTGAAGCTCAAGCGCAATCATTCCGTCCCCATGTCCATACGCATTCGCTTTGACAACCGCCATAATCTTTGTTTCCTGCGGAAGCAAAGACCTTATATGCTGTAAATTTTGATCTAAGTCGTCCAAATTTATCTCAGCCCAACAACGTTTTAAAAAGTTTTTCATTCAGTTCCCCCCGAATATCACAAAATTTAGACATAATATTCATAATTTAGAAATATTTTTAATTTACAATACAAATAATTCGTTATAAATATTTCTAAATTATGAATAACAGGTGTTACTATGAAAGATACAACAGCATGTTTCACCGGACCAAGACCGGAAAAACTCATGGCTCATTGGAACGAAAATGCCCCGGAAATACAATGGATCAAAGCACAGCTGTTCCAAACCATAACGGCTCTTGCAACACAAGACGGTTACCGTTTGTTTCTTTGTGGAATGGCGCGCGGAATCGATTTAATTGCCGCTGAAACCGTCCTGTCTGTGAAAACAATATTATCGGATATCGCCCTCGGCGCTGTTATCCCCTATCGCGAACAGCGTTTTCACCAACCCGAACCATGGAGGACACGATATGATGCTGTTTTGCGAAAATGCGATCAGGTTTTAGTATTACACGAAACGTATGTATCCTACTGCTTTATGGAGCGCAACCATTATATGGTCGATCATTCCTCACACCTGATTGCCGTAGACAACGGCAATTCCAAAGGCGGAACTGCGGCCACCATTCGATATGCTCAAAAGCAAAAGATAGCCTGTACGGTTTTGCACACGTCGCTAACCGTCGAAGAATTACCGGGACAACAGTAGCTGTTTTGAATTAACACGCAATATGATTGCAGGACGGAAATAAATACGCTCATGCTTTTTAATAACCTTTAATGACATTTTTACATACACTATTATAATACTATATTTGCGCTTTTAAAACAATAGCTAAAGTTTTCCCCTGTGAAGTAGTAATTACTTTTTGTAATATTTTTGCAAACTAAACAGAGTTTCAACTCTTTCAACATAGTTTTCAACACTTTTGTTCATCTCTTCGGAAAATGCAGGCCAGAAAGAAAAAAGGCGGGCAACGCCCGCCAAGATCAAATCAAATAAAACAAGTAAATAATAAAGGAGAGGGTAAAAACAGAAATTAACTATTCCTGTATTTTCATTATAGCAAGGTGTACAATTTTTTGTATGAATAATCATAACCGCAGTTATGACTTATTTCTTAACTTTTTAAAAAATGCCTGCAAAATTTCGGCACACTCCTTTTCCAAAACACCCGGATATAATATCGGATGATGGTTAAAATCGCAGGCGAAGAGATTGATGCATGAGCCGCACGCCCCCGCTTTGGCGTCATGCGCACCAAATATTACACGTTTTATTCTTGAGTTGATGATAGCTCCCGCACACATCGGACACGGTTCCAATGTTACATATAAATCACACTCATGCAGCCTCCAGCCCCCAAGCTTTTTACAAGCGCGATCAATCGCGAGCAATTCAGCATGACAGAGCGCGCTTTTTTCGGTTTCACGCAAATTATGTGCCGTCGCTATCACTTGATTGCCACGGACAACGACTGCTCCAATCGGCACTTCTCCCATTTCAAAAGCTTTTTGCGCTTCGTCCAGGGCGAGACGCATCATCTTCTCTTCAAAAGATAATTGTTCCATTTTATAGCCCCGCCTGAATACTAAAGAAAACAAACAGCAAAAACGCTAAAATCATTCCCACACTGCCAAAACAGATCGTCGCTCGCTTTGAACAAGGCAGCAGACTGTTTTTCAGCAACGGAATAGAAAACGCCGTATCCTCTTTTCGGATAAAGAGAAGAAAAGCGACAAAACCGACTGTCAGAAAAATAAGTGATATCACATTTCCCACAAGTTCCGACTGTTCCATAAAAGCCGTGCGGAATAACAGCGTTTCCAAGAGCGAAACTGCATTGACCGTAAAATGAAGAATTACGCCTGTCCAAACGGAACCGGTTCGCAGGACAAAATATCCGATCAGTAAGCCCATTATCATCGCATTTGCATCCTGCATTAAATTAAAATGGGCAAGAGCAAATAGCAAAGAGGAAACCGCTAATGCCATACCGTCTCCAAAACAACGAAGTCCCTGCATGATGAGCCCTCGAAACAGAATCTCTTCCAGAATAGCGGGAATTAAGGTAAGGAGAATCACAGTTAGAATAAACTCTAAAGGTTGATCCGGGATTGAATAGGAAGGAATTGAAACGTAATACCCCAATGCCATCATTCCATTTTGAAGCAATCCCGCTGCAAATGCACTTAAAACGGATCCCGCTAAGACAATCGGTAAAGCGAAAGGGAATATCCTAAGCCGCGGCGCTGAGAACACGGAATTCAAATCCGCACACCGCCGGAAAGAGCCCCACAAAAACAGCGCCGGAATTCCCAATGTAATTACAGTTGAAGTAAAGTTGACAACCTGAAGCATCAGCTGTGTTCCGTAAATTTTCATTGTGTTAAAATTAACACCGATCGGAAGTCCCATAAGCGAGTACAACAAGACAACCGGTATAGTAATAAAAACGGAAAGAAGAATAAGCGAAGCATGGCACAAGCCGCAGGCATAAAAAACCTGTGGCTTTTTTATTGCCCATTTTAGGAAGGAGCCGGATAAATGAATTTAAGTGAAGCTGAAAAAAGGATGATCTATCAGGTCGAGGGCACCAGCCAGGGGGCCGCTCTGAATGAGATTTACATGACCTGGCGCTATGCACCTGACAAGGCCATGAAGGACACGGCGGAAGGCCTTTTGAAAAAGCTCCGTCCTCTCTCCGATAAGGAGTGCATGGATGTGATCCGGGATGTTCAGAAGAATTACCGTCTGCCCGGCAAGGCAAGGACTATCGGGGAAATGTTGGCGGAGGCCAGGCAGCAATCCGGTGCCCAGAAGATGGCCGGTCACGATATCATGGCCCTGGAGCGGTTCGATCCCGATACCCGCCACATGATCGTCTTTGACGTCCTCTCCCATGAGTCCCCATGGGATACAAGGGTGATAAAATGCGCCTGTTCCTGACCGAAGCCGGATACGGAAAGGCCCTTGTAGGGAACTGAAAACTGTATCAAAAAAGGTGGAAAATCCGCTGTTCCTTCCCCTCTGTGCCACGAACCGAAAGGGGCATGGATGTTTTCCCATGTGAAGGGTATGGGAGAGATACAGACGGAGGAAACACCGAAAATCAACACTTTTCAAACCATGAGGAAGGAGGTATCAGGCATGGCAGTTTTTCGCATTGAAAAGACCAGGGATTACACGGTCATGTCCAACTATCATCTGCGGGATATGTCGCTGTCGCTGAAAGCGAAAGGGCTTTTATCTCTCATGCTGTCCCTGCCGGAGAATTGGGACTACACCATGAAGGGCCTTGCCCGTATCTGCAAGGATGGCATTGACAGCATCAGCGGCGGCATCCGGGAACTGGAGGCGCACGGCTATCTGATCCGTGAGCGCAGAGGTGCAAACGGGCAGCTTGGCTCGATCGAGTACACCATTCTGGAGCAGCCTAAAGAGCCAACACCTGCACAGGAAAAACCTATACGGGAAAATCCCGTACAGGTAAATCCAACATTGGTCACGCCTGTTCAGGAAGAACCCGCCCAATTAAATAAAGAAGAATCAAGTAACTATCCATCAAAGACTGATTTATCAAGTACGGAACTATCAAATCCTATCCGATCAAATCCCCCTACCCCCGTAGGGGCAAGGATGGGAACGGATGGGATGGGAGCCAGAGAATGTTATCGTGAAGTGATTTTGGATAACATCGAGTACAGCTATCTGGTGCAGGACAGCCATATCGACCGTGAGCAGCTTGACGAGATCGTTGACCTGATTGTGGATACCGTATGTTCTGCCCGCAAAGTCATCCGCATTGCCGGAGACGATTATCCGGCGGAGGTGGTAAAGTCCCGGTTTATGAAGCTGGACAGTTCTCATGTTCAGTATGTCATGGACTGTATGAAGGACAACACCACCTATGTCCGCAATATCAAGAAATACCTTCTGGCGGCACTGTATAACGCCCCGACCACCATCAACAGCTATTATTCTTCCCTGGTGCAGCACGATATGTACGGGGACGGGCAAAGGGGGCGAGGCTAAATGCAGGAGGAAGTAACGCGGGGTGCCGTGACACTCATTGTTGACGGAGCCAAGCTAAGTGAGCAGGTCTTTGAAAAGGCGGTCAAAAAGTTTCTGGAAGAAATCCAGAAAAGCCAGAAGCCCAAAATCTACCGCGGCAGGCAGAGCCCTTAAACAGCTTGCCAGCCAGAACGCCGGTCTTGCCAATATCGAGATCAGTGACAAGAATATCAAGGCTTTCTCCCGTGTGGCGAAGAAATACCATGTGGATTTTGCCTTGAAGAAAGACACCTCCGCAGAGCAGCCCCGTTACCTGGTCTTTTTCAAAAGCCGGGACGCGGATGCCATCACAGCGGCATTTCAGGAGTTTGCCAGCCGCAAAATGAGCCGTGAGGAAAAGCCCTCCATCCGGGAACGGCTGACCCAGGCGAAGGAACAGGCGGCGGAGAAAACGGAACACCGCACCATTGACCGGGAAAAAGTAAAGGTCAAAGATCGGAGCGTGCAGAGATGAACATGAAAAAGCTGTTTTTGCTGAACCTTCCGTATCTTCTGTTCGTGTATCCCTTCGATAAGCTGGCACAGGCTTTCCGGCTTGCGCCCGGTGCTAACCTCTCCGGCAAGCTGCTTTCTATCGGGGACGGCTTCACGGCAGCATTTTCCTCACCGTGGCTCAGTTTCCATCCCACGGACCTGCTGATTGGCATAGCCGGTGCGGTGGTCCTTCGCATGGCGGTCTACCTGAAAGGCAAAAACGCCAAGAAATACCGCCACGGGATTGAGTATGGTTCTGCCCGCTGGGGGACTGCGGCGGATATCGCTCCCTACATGGACAAGGACTTTTTCCAGAACATCCCTATGACGCAGACGGAGCGGATCACGATGGCGAGCCGCCCAAAGCAGCCGAAGTATGCCAGAAATAAAAACATTCTGGTGATCGGCGGTTCCGGCAGCGGCAAGACGCGGTTCTTCTGTAAGCCGTCGCTGCTGCAAGCCCATTCGTCCTATGTCTGCACCGATCCGAAAGGAACCTTGCTGCCGGAGATCGGCACTTTCCTGGAACGGAAGAAATACCGTATCAAGTGCCTCAATCTGATAAACTTCCGAAAATCCATGAGATACAACCCACTGGCCTACATTCGGTCAGAGAAGGATATCTTAAAACTGGTGAACGCCCTGATTATGAACACGAAGGGCGAAGGCGAAAAATCTTCGGAAGATTTCTGGGTCGAAGCGGAACGCCTCTATTATTCCGCGCTGATTGGCTACATCTGGTACGAGGCCACGGAGGAAGAAAAGAACTTCATCACACTTCTGGACCTTATCAATGCCAGCGAAGCCAGAGAAGATGACGAGACTTATCAAAGCCCGGTGGACCTGCTCTTTTCTCAGTTGGCGGAACGGGAGCCGGACCACTTCGCCGTCAAGCAGTACCGCAAATTCAAGATGGCGGCGGGCAAAACCTTAAAATCCATCCTCATTTCCTGCGGTGCCCGGCTTGCTCCCTTCGATATCAAGGAGCTGCGGGACCTGATGGAATATGACGAACTGGAACTGGATACCCTGGGCGACCAAAAGACGGCGCTGTTTGTGATCCTGTCGGATACGGACAGCACTTTCAATTTCGTGGCCGCCCTCATGTATAGTCAGCTTTTCAATCTGCTCTGCGACAAGGCGGATGACTTCTACGGTGGGCGGCTGCCCGTCCATGTCCGTCTGATCCTGGACGAGTTTGCCAACATCGGCCAGATACCGAACTTCGATAAGCTGATCGCCACCATCCGAAGCCGTGAGATATCGGCTTCTATTATTTTGCAGTCGCAGAGCCAGTTAAAGACCATCTACAAGGACGCGACAGATACCATCGTCGGTAACTGTGACAGCACCTTGTTTTTGGGAGGCAAGGAGAAATCCACGCTCAAGGAAATTTCGGAGCTGCTGGGGAAAGAGACCATTGATCTCTATAACCAGTCCGAAAACCGGGGCAGCCAGGTTTCCCACGGCCTCAGTTATCAGAAATTAGGAAAGGAGTTGATGACCCAGGACGAATTGGCAGTGATGGACGGCGGCAAGTGTATCTTCATGCTGCGGGGCGTGCGCCCGTTCCTTTCGGACAAGTACGACCTCACCCGGCACCCGAATTACAGATACACGGCCGACGCCGACCCTAAAAATGTCTTTGACATGGAACGGTACATGAAGAAGCAGCGTGCCGTGGTAAAACCCACGGACACCTTCGATGTGTACGAGATTGACGCAACTACTTAAACCCAAATCAAAAACATTTTTTAGGAGGATTATTTTATGGCATTTTTCAACAGTGCAGTTGGTGTTTTGCAGACTCTCGTAGTGGCCCTGGGCGCAGGTCTTGGTATCTGGGGCGTTATCAACCTTCTGGAAGGTTACGGCCAGGACAACCCTGCTTCCAAAAGCCAGGGTATGAAACAGTTGATGGCCGGCGGCGGTGTCGCCCTCATCGGCATCACCCTTGTACCTCTGCTCTCCGGCCTGTTCGGTTGATCGTCCGGCGGTGATCGCTTATGGGCGGCATACTCGACAAACTCGATGAATGGCTCCGAGGGCTGCTCATCGAGGGAATCACGGGAAACCTGTCGGGCATGTTCGATACGGTCAATACCAAAGTAGGCGAGATCGCCGGTGAAGTGGGACAGACGCCGCTGGCATGGAACAGCGGCGTCTTTTCTATGATCCGAAACCTCTCTGAAACGGTGATCGTTCCAATCGCCGGGGTTATCCTGACATTCGTAATGTGTTATGAGCTGATCCAGCTTGTGACAGAGAAAAAATAATCTGCACGATGTAGACACCTGGATGTTCTTCAAGTGGATTTTCAAGACCTTCTGCCGTTCTCATTGTGACGAACACATGGAATATCGTCATGGGTATCTTCGATGTCGGGCAAAGCGTTGTGAACAGCAGCGCAGGCGTCATCATCGGGAATACCTCCATTGATATCAGCAGCGTCATCACGGATATGGAGGCGCAGCTTGAAGCCCTGGGCACGGGAGAACTGTTCGGGCTGTGGTTCCAGTCCCTTTTCGTGGGACTTACCATGAATGCCCTTTCCATCTGTATCATGCTTGTCATCTACGGTCGCATGATTGAGGTGTATTTGACGACTTCCGTTGGACCGATCCCGCTTGCCACTATGACGAACCGGGATTGGAGCCATACAGGACAGAACTACTTGAAATCCCTGTTTGCATTGGCGTTCCAGGCATTTCTAATCATGGTGTGCGTGGGAATCTACTCTGTTTTGGTACAGAGTATCGCCACGGACGGAAATATCTCAGGCGCGATATGGGCCTGCATGGGCTACACGGTCCTGCTGTGCTTCGCCCTGTTCAAGACCGGCAGCCTCTCTAAGAGCCTGTTCGGAGCGCATTAAGGAGGCTTGATAAATTGGCGTATGTAACCATTCCAAAGGATTTGACGAAAGTAAAATCCAAAGTGTTGTTTGGACTTACCAAACGGCAGCTTATATGTTTCGGAGCGGCGGCACTCATCGGAGTACCGCTTTTCTTTTTGCTCAGACGCACGGCCAGCAACAGCGCCGCCGCGTTCTGCATGATTATCGTCATGCTCCCGTTCTTTCTACTCGCCATGTATGAGCGGCACGGCCAACCCCTGGAAGTGGTGGCCGGACAGGTCATCCGCTGTATGTTCCTGCGGACGAAGGAACGGCCTTACCAGACAAACAATTTCTATGCAGCCCTGGAGCGGCAGGCCCAGGCGGAAAAGGAGGTGAAAGCCATTGTTCAGAAAGCGAAAGCCAGAGCCGCAGGCACGGCAGGCGGCAAAACCCGCGGTAAAGCTCACCGCCGCAGAAAAGCGTGAGATCAGCCGTATCCTGGAAACCGCCAGAGGCGACGGCAAGGTACATTCCGCGCAGGACACTTTACCGTTCCGCCAGATGTACCCGGACGGCCTGTGCAAACTGGACGACCACACCTGGTCGAAGTGCATCGAGTTCGAGGATGTGAATTATCAGCTTGCAAAGCCTGACGACCAGACGGCGATCTTTGAAGCCCTCTGCGATATGTATAACGCCCATGACGCTTCTATCGGGATGCAGCTCTCCCTTGTGAGCCGCCGCATGAACCGGGAGGATTTTGTGAAGCGTATCGAGATCGCAGCGCAGAGAGATCACTTCGACCATATCCGTGAGCTTTACACGCAGATGCTCCGCAAGCAGCTTGAACGGGGCAACAACGGTCTTATCAAAACAAAGTATCTGACCCTCACCATCGAGGCACGGGACAGCAAAACCGCACGGGCACGGTTTTCCCGGATCGTCATGGACGCCCTCAACCATTTCAAGGTCATGGGTGCTCTGGCAAAGGAGCTTGGCGGCAAGGAGTGGCTGAAAACGCTCCACGGCATCCTGCACCCGGACGGGGAACGGTTTGCCTTTGAATGGAGCTGGCTTGCCCCTTCCGGCCTGTCGGTCCAGGATTTTATCGCACCTTCTTCTTTCCGCTTCGGTGAAGCACGGAAGTTCACGATGGCGGATAAATTCTGTGCCGTGTCCTTTCTGCAGATCAGCGCACCGGAAATGGATGACCGTATGCTCACCGAACTGCTGGATACGGACAACGGGCTGCTTGTCAGCCTCCATATCCGCAGCATGGATCAGAACGAGGCGATCAAAACGGTCAAGCGGAAGATCACCGACATTGACAGTATGAAGATCGACGCACAGAAAAAGGCGGTGCGGGAAGGTTTCGATATGGATATCATCCCCACCGATCTTGCCACCTACGCAGGCGAGGCAAAGAACATCCTCCGTGACCTGCAAAGCAGAAATGAGCGAATGTTCCTGATGACCTTCCTGGTGGTGAACTTTGCGGACAGCGGGCAAAAGCTGGAGAATGACCTGCTCCGTGCGGCAAGCGTGGCGCAGAAATATAACTGCTCCCTGGTGCGGCTGGACTTTCAGCAGGAGGACGGCTTCGTGTCGGCTCTGCCCCTGGGTGTCAACCGCATTAAGATACAGCGCGGGCTTACCACTTCGGCGGTGGCGGTGTTCGTTCCCTTCACCACACAGGAGATTTTCCACGGCGGCGAAGCTCTTTACTACGGGCTCAATGCCACTTCCGGCAATATGATCCTTGCTGACCGCAAAAAGCTGAAAACGCCCAACGGCATGATCTTAGGTACGCCCGGCAGCGGCAAGAGTTTTTCCGCAAAGCGTTCCATCGTGGGTGTGTTCCTGAACACAAAGGACGATATCCTGATCTGCGACCCGGAGGCGGAATATTTTCCGCTGGTGAACCGTCTGGAAGGACAGGTCATCAAAATCTCACCTACCAGCACGCAGTATGTGAACCCTATGGATATCAACCTCAATTACAGCGAGGATGATAACCCGCTGGCGCTGAAATCCGATTTTATCCTGTCGTTCTGTGAACTGGCGGCAGGCGGCCGGAACGGTCTGGAGCCAGTGGAAAAGACGGTCATTGACCGTGCTGTGCGGATCGTGTACCGCCCCTATATTGCAGACCCTCGCCCGGAGAATATGCCGCTGCTGGAAGATTTGTATGACGAGATCAAGCGGCAGCCGGAGCCGGAGGCGCAGCGGATCGCGGCAGCGTTGGAACTGTATGTGCATGGCAGTCTGAATGTTTTTAACCACCGTACCAACGTGGATATCAACAACCGTATTGTCTGCTTTGATATCAAGGAGCTGGGAAAGCAGCTCAAAAGCCTGGGTATGCTGGTGATCCAGGATCAAGTGTGGAACCGAGTTTCCCAAAACCGGGATCAGGGTAAATCCACCTGGTACTTCGTGGACGAGTTCCACCTTCTGCTGCGGGGCGAGGTTGGTTCCTGGAGTGTGGAGATTTGGAAACGCTTTCGCAAATGGGGCGGTATCCCCACGGGGATCACGCAGAACATCAAGGACCTGCTTTCCTCCCCGGAGATCGAGAACATCTTTGAAAACAGCGATTTTGTGTACCTTCTGAACCAGGCCAGCGGAGATAGAAAAATCCTCTGCGAGCGTCTGAATATCTCCAACCAGCAGGCGGCACATATCAGCAACGCAGGCCCCGGCGAGGGGCTGATCTTCTTCGGCAATGTGATCCTGCCTTTTGTGGATGACTTCCCGAAGGACAATGAACTTTACAGCATTATGACAACAAAACTTGGTGAAACCGGGAAAGGAGGCGCGGCGCATGAATGATGAAAAATATGTGATTGGTAGCGGAAGTTTTCGGCTTCTGATCGGTGATTTGTATGATCTCTATTGTTATCATTTCAGTTTGACCCGCAGACTGGCGGAGGCTGCGGACGAAAAGGCACTTTTGAAAATCCAGAAAAGCGTGTCCGGCTATGAGCGCAGGATGAAGCGCCTTTGCAGGCGTTGGGGTCTACCCACGGATGATACGCCCTGGGCCTACGATACAATGGAGAAATCCATCCGGGAGCGGATGCTCCATGAATAACCTGACCCATGTGAGCCTGTTTTCCGGCATTGGCGGTCTGGACCTGGCGGCGGAGGCTGCCGGGTTTGAAACTGTCTGCCAGTGCGAGTGGGCGGATTTTCCGCACTCCGTCCTCTCCGCACGATGGCCGGATGTTCCCAGGTTCCGGGATATTACTACTTTTACGAAGGAGGCGTTTTTTGAAAAAACAGGACTTGAAACAGTTACCGTTATCTCAGGCGGCTTTCCCTGTCAGCCCTTCTCCACCGCCGGAAAACGGAAGGGCTTTGCGGATGAACGCTACCTGTGGCCGGAAATGTGCCGCGTTATTACCGAGCTGCGGCCCCGTTGGGTGCTTGGGGAAAATGTTGCTGGCTTCATCAATATGGGGCTCGACAAAACGATCTTTGACCTGGCAAAAGCGGGATACGCTGTTCTCCCATTCGTATTTCCGGCTTGCGGCGTCGGCGCATGGCATGAGCGCCAGCGAACTTTTATCGTCGCGGCTGATGTTTCCCACACCCCTTGCCTCCGACAACAACACCGCCAGGGACGCGGCAAGCCTGGATGTGTTCCTGTCGGACAATGGGATATTCCGCAAGAGGAACCGAAACGGGGCGATCTGGAGCCTCAGCCTGTCGGCGGCGGTATTCTATCTGACCCCGGTGGCGTCGGACGGTTTCCGCTCGACCTTGAAGCCATCGGCCTTCGATCCGGCGAAGAAGGACGGGAACCTGTCGGCGCAGATCATCTCCCAGGAGCAGCCGGTGTCCGAAACGGCGGCGCTGAACCCGGATTGGGTGGAATGGCTCATGGGCTTCCCGAAAGGATGGACGGACGTATCCTCTGGGCCGCCGAACCGGAAGGAATCCCCCGCATGACCGAGCGCATGGATGACCGGGCACTGCGGCTGAAAACATTGGGAAATGCGGTCTGCCCGCCCCAGGCCTATCCCATTTTCCGCTATATCGCCATGATCGAGAATGGCACCTGCGGCGACTTTTGCCCCTATGGAAAGGAAGGTGACTGCCTATGAGGGAACTGAAAGCGACCGATAAGATCACGCAGAAAATGACCCGTGACGGTGCGGTATCGGAAAACCTTGCCACGGGCGAGGTGAAACATATCAGCAGCCGGGAGCCGGAAACGGAGCTGTCCGCTTCTTCGGAAGAATCCGCTGGCGCTGCGGCTGACCTTGCCCTGCGTGCGGCGGAACACCATGAGAAGAAAAGCGCACGAAAGGCGGAAAAGGCTGACACCCAGGCGGTGCGGGATGGTTCTGCCGCAAGGCAGCGCCCGTCCTCCCGCCTGCAATTTACCGAGGAAGAACGTGCTGATCCCGCACTTGAAAGTACATCGACCGTTCCGACCGTGCGGCGGACAGGCTGGACGCGGCAAAGGCCGCTATCCCCACAAAGAAAGTTCTCCGTACCGAGCGTGTTTTTGACGAGACAGTCGGAAAAGGCAAAACGCAGCTTCACTTTGAAGAAGTGGAGAAACGTCCCAATGGACGCCTGCGGCACAATCCACTTTCCCGGCCGGTCCATGAGATCGTCCACGCCGCCCATGCGAAGGTGCATGAGGTGGAACAGGAAAATGTGGGTGTTGAGGCCGGACACAAGGGCGAGGTGTTGACGGAGCGTGGGCTTGCCTACGGAAAAGGCAAAGTCCGTGCCGCCGTCCACCATCACCGCACAAAGCCCTGGCGTGACGCGGCGAAGGCAGAGCAGGCTTCGGTCAAGGCAAACGCCGACTACCTTTACCAAAAGGCACTGCATGATGATCCTGCATTGGCGGCTTCTAACCCGGTATCCCGCTTTCTGCAGAAACAGCGGATCAAGCGGAACTATGTAAAGGAGCTGCGACAGGCAGAGAAAACCGCAAAGAACACAGCGGCCACGGCGAAAAGTGCGGCGCACAGAAAGCAAAGGACGCATTCAAGGAAACCTTTCTCTACATCAAGCATCATAGCCGGGCGGTTCTGTTGGTGATCGGCATTGGCGCCTGTGTTGCTCTGCTGTTTGGCGGGGTATCTTCCTGTTCCATGATGGCGGGCTCCGGCGTGGGCGGTGTATTTACTTCCTCTTATCTCTCCGAGGACACGGATATGCTGGCTGCAGAGGCGGCCTACTGCGAACTGGAACAGGAACTTCAATATAAGCTGGACCACTATGAGGCTCTGCACCCCGGATATGACGAATACCGTTTTGATCTGGACGAGATCGAGCATGACCCTTATGTGCTGATCTCCATTCTCACGGCGTTCCATGAAGGGGTGTTCACCATCGATGAGGTTCAGGAGGAACTGCAAATGCTCTTTGAAAAGCAGTATATCCTGACGCAGACCGTGGAAGTGGAGGTACGCTATCGGACGGAGACACGGACAGACAGCGAGGGAAACGACTATGACGTGGAAGTACCGTATAACTACTATATCTGCAAGGTGAAGCTGGAAAACTTCGACCTTTCCCATGTGCCGGTCTACATCATGGACGAAGAAACGCTTTCCCTGTATGCGGTCTATATGGCAACGCTGGGAAACCGGGAAGATTTGTTCCCAGGCTCCGGCTATGTAGACAAGTACACCAAACCGCCCACCACCTATGATATTCCGCCTTCCGCACTGGAAGATGAAACCTTTGCGGCGCTCATTACCGAGGCGGAGAAGTACATCGGCTATCCCTATGTCTGGGGCGGCAGCAATCCGAACACTTCTTTTGATTGCTCCGGCTTCGTATCCTGGGTGCTGACGCAAAGCGGCGTCTGCAATACGGGCAGGCTGGGAGCCCAGGGGCTCTACAATATTTCCACCCCGGTATCCTCTGCCAACGCAAGACCCGGCGACCTGATCTTTTTCGTCGGCACTTACGATACACCGGGCGTTTCCCATGTGGGTATCTATGTGGGCGGCGGAAAAATGCTGCACTGCGGCGACCCCATCCAGTATGCAGATATCAACACAAGCTACTGGCAATCCCACTTTTACGCTTTCGGGCGACCGCCCTACAACTAAAAAACGATATGGAGGTAATTTGATTTATGGCAACGACACAGAAGATCCGCAATGACATTGCGAAAACCAAAGAAAAGATCGCGGAGCAGCAGAAACGCCTTCGTGCGCTGGAGGCCCAGCTTGCGGAGGAAGAAAATCTGGAAATCGTCCGCATGGTGAAAGCCGTGAAGATGGACAACAAGGAACTGACCGCCTTCCTGAAAGCCTATGCCAGCGGTATGATCTCCCTGCCGGAAGGTATGCTGCAGGAGGGCAACACCGAGAATGAGGAAACGGAGGGATACGAGGATGAAGCATAACTTTATGACAAAAATGGTATCGGCTCTTTTGGCGGTGGTGCTCAGCACTGCCGCTTTTTCTGTCACCGCCTTTGCCAGCGGCGGTGAGGAAACCACGGAGTCCGTGGCTGAACAGGAAACGGCTGGAGATGTTTCTGATCTGCTTTCCGCTCTGGCAGGCAGCCAGGTCACGGTATCCGTCACCGAGGATGGTATCCAGTTCAGTTCCGGCGAAAATGACTCCGGGCAGACCGGCACCGTCACCACGGGCGGCGGCAATCTGAATGTCCGCACGGGCGCTGGAATGGATTATACCGCCTTCACTCAGCTTCCCAACGGAACGACCGTGAAGGTGATCGGCACGGACGGCGACTGGCTGAAGGTCATCCTGCCGGAAAAGGTCGGCTATGTCTATTCCGGCTACATGACGGTAAGTGACGGCGAGGCTGGCTCCGGGGAAGGTCCTTTCTCTCTGGACGCGGAAACGCTGGAAAATCTGCTGGGGATGCTGGGCAGCGGTTTGAATGGCGGTGCCGCTTTGACGCCAGATGGGAACCTGTCACTGATTGACGATATCGGCAGCCCTACCACCAGTGGCAAACAGTTTATCACAGTGGAAACGAAGAACGGCAATGTGTTCTATCTCATTATCGACCGTGATGACGAGGGCGAGGAAACCGTGCATTTTCTGAACCAGGTGGATGAAGCCGACCTCATAGCACTCACGGAGGATGGAGAAAAGGCGGAAACACCTATTGTCTGCACCTGTACGGAGAAGTGCCAGGCCGGAGCGGTCAACACCGCTTGCCCGGTCTGCGTAAAAAACCTCAGTGAATGTGTTGGCACAGAACAGAAAGCTGCGGAGCCCACCGAGCCGGAGAATCCGGAACCCGAAAAGAAAAGCAATACCGGGGCGATCCTGGCGGTGCTGCTGATCCTTGCAGCCGGAGGCGGCGCGGCGGTCTATTTCCTGGTGCTGAAACCGAAGCAGGGAAAGAAAGTTCCCGCTGATCTGGATGATTTCGACCTGGAGGATGAAGAAGAATATCTGACTGAGGACGAGGAAACGGAGGAAAAGAATGAGTAAACTGATTATCGCAGAAAAACCGAGTGTGGCAAAATCTATCGCGTCGGCCCTGGGTGCTTCATCCAGGGCCGATGGCTTTTATGAGGGCAACGGCCTTCTCGTATCCTGGTGTGTGGGGCACTTGGTATCCCCGATGGATGCGGGCGGCTATGACGAGCGTTTCAAGAAATGGCGCTATGACGATCTTCCCATTCTGCCGGAGCCGTTTCGCTATGTGCTGGCACCAGGCAAGGAGGACGCTTTTGAAAATCTCCGTGCCCTGATGGACCGCCCCGATGTGGATACCATCGTCAATGCCTGTGACGCCGGGCGTGAAGGTGAGCTGATCTTCCGTCTGGTGTATGAAATGGCTGGATGCCGCAAGCCGGTCCTCCGTCTCTGGATTTCCTCGATGGAGGACAGCGCTATCCGGGAGGGCTTTTCTGATCTGCGCCCCGGCGCCGATTATGAAGCCCTGTATCAATCTGCCCTCTGCCGCCAGAAAGCGGATTGGCTGGTGGGGATCAACGCCACGCGCCTTTTCTCCGTCCTCTATCACCGCACCCTGAATGTAGGCCGTGTGCAGACACCTACGCTGGCAATGCTGGCAGAGCGTGACGCAAAGATCACGCTGTTCCACAAGGAAAAATATCATCTGCTGCGCCTGACGCTGGATGGAGCCGAGGCGGTGTCGGAGAAGTTCACCGATCCGGCGGAGGCGGAACAGGCAGCGGCCATGTGCAAGGGTGCGGCCGTCACCTGTACCTCTGTCACGAAGGAGCAGAAGAAGGAACAGCCGCCGAAGCTCTATGATCTTACCACCTTGCAGCGTGAGGCAAACCGCCTGTTCGGATACACGGCGAAGCAGACCCTTGACTACGCCCAGAGCCTCTACGAAAAGAAGCTGCTGACCTATCCCCGCACGGACAGCCGGTATCTGACCTCCGACATGGCGGAAACGGCCTCCTGCGTGATCCACCTGGCGGCAAAGCTGCCGCCCTTTGATGGCTGCACAAACTTCTTCCCGCTGGTGGAGGCCATGATCTCCGACAAGGATGTATCCGACCACCACGCCATTATCCCCACGATGGAGATTGAAAAAGCGGATATCAAGGCTCTGCCCCTGGGCGAGCGCAATTTGTTCCTCCTGGTCTGCTGCAAGCTGCTGTGTGCATCGGCGGAGCCGTATGTGTATGAGGCGGTCACGGCCACCTTTGACTGCTGCGGCCATTCCTTTACCGCAAAGGGCAAGCGCATCCTCTCCGAAGGCTGGCGGGAGATCGATCGCATTTTCCGTGCCTCCCTGAAGGAAAAGCCTGCGGATGGGGACGGCGATACGCTCCCGGACTTCACCGAAGGGCAGACTTTTGACGGTGCGGAGGTTGCCGTTACCGAGCATTTCACCCAGCCGCCGAAGCCCTACACCGAAGATACCCTCCTGTCCGCTATGGAGAACGCGGGCAAGGATGATATCCCCGATGAGGCGGAGCGAAAAGGGCTTGGCACGCCTGCGACCAGGGCGGCCATCATCGAAAAGCTGGTGGCAGCCGGATTTGTGGAGCGCAAGGGCAAGAGCCTGATCCCCACAAAAGCCGGTATCAACCTTGTCACGGTCCTGCCGGAGCCGCTGACCTCTCCCATGCTGACAGCGGAATGGGAACAGAAATTGACGGAGATCGCAAAGGGCGGCGCTGACCCGGATACCTTCATGGACGGTATCCGCACGATGGTTCAGGAGATCGTGTCCACCTATTCCTGCATTTCCGAGGATGGCAAAAAGCTGTTTGCCCCGGAGAAGGAAGTGATCGGTACCTGCCCCCGCTGCGGCCAGCCGGTCTATGAGGGCAAGAAGAACTTTGCGTGTTCGGATCGGTCCTGCGGTTTCGTCCTCTGGAAAAATGACCGCTTCTGGACGAGCCGCAAGAAGGAGCTGACAAAGAAGATGGCAACGGACCTTCTGAAAAAGGGTCGCACCAATGTCAAGGGAATGTGGTCTGAAAAGAAACAGGCCACTTATGACGCTGCGGTGATCCTGGATGACACGGGCGGCAAATACATCAACTTCAAACTGGAATTTCCGAAAAGAAAGGAAGGTGTCAATGGCAGAAAATAAGACTTTGGAACATTTACCCGAAGTGAGGGCGGCGGTGGCTGCCCTCTCCCCGGAGGACCGGGAGGTGCTGGCGGCGGTGCAGGCCTCGCCTTTCAAGCTGACAGTGCCGGAGCAGTTTAAGGAGTTTGCGGACAACATCGACTATTTCGTATTTGAGCCCAATATCCACGATCTGAACGATCTGGGCTGGCGGTATCTGGCACAGCACATGGATACGCCGTTACCCCCAGGAACTTCTGAAAGCAATCGACCCTGTTCCGTTTGGCAAGCATGCCATGCAGGAGGAACAGGGTCATTTTACGGAACACGGATATATTTCTCTTTCCGGCGACGAGTGGAACCATGAGCGCCCTGCGGAGCCGGAGAAAAAAGCCCTCCATCCGGGAACGGCTGGAACAGGGCAAGAAGGAATGTGCGGGAGAAAACAAGGCGCAGCCCCACAAGGAAAAGTCTGCGCCGGAACTGTAAGGAGGTGCTGATATGCCATATTACGATCACGACAAGGATTATCCCTTTGCCGCCTTTATCACCAATCTTGGGAAGTACAACGAGGGCGAGCTTGTGGGCGAGTGGGTGAAGTTTCCCACCACCGCCGAGGAATTGAAGGAAGTGTTTAAGCGGATCGGGATCGGCCAGAAGGATGACTTCGGCCAGCCCTATGAGGAATGGTTCATCACGGACTATGACTGCTATGTGGACGGCCTCTATGACAAGCTGGGTGAATATGAAAATCTGGACGAGCTGAATTATCTGGCATCGAAGCTGGATGAAATGAGCGAAAGCGAATACGCACAGTTTCAGGCCGGTATGGAAATGGGCGACCATTGCGGCAGCCTGCAGGAGATCATCAACCTCACCGAGAATCTGGATTGCTATGAGGTTTACCCCGATATCCATGACTATGACGATCTGGGCCGCTATTACATCGAAGAACTGGACGTTATGCAGGTGCCAGAGCATTTGCAGAATTACATCGACTATGAGGCCTACGGTCGGGACGTTGCGTTGGAGGAAAACGGCACCTTCACGGATCAGGGCTATGTGCGTGATACGGGTGACAGCTTCCATGAGTATTACGACGGTGAGCGCGGCAGTATCCCCGACGAGTACCGGGTGATGACCTTCCAGGACGATCTTCCCGAAGAAGAAAAATCCGAGTGGGCTATGGATATCGCCTTTGACATGGACGAGTTTTTCCGTCAGAACGATCCGCAGTATGCGGCGGAGCACCCGGAGGCGCACGCCGCAAAGGAAGAACTTTACGAAAACCTGATGGCCGGACGCATTTCCGCTCTGGATGAAAAGCTGGCGGCGCTGGGGCAGACGCAGGAGGACTATCTTCCTTCGGAGATTGAAAAATTCAAGGATGCCACGGGCTATGAGGAATTTCTTGATTTTGACCCGGCGGAGGTCAAGGCAGCTTTGGAGGACCCGGAGAAGTCCCATGTGGATGAAATGCTGGCCGCCGCGGAAAGAGCGGAACGGGAGTATGCAGCGGAGACAGCCGCCTATGTGCAGACTCCGGCGGATATCGTGGCACAGGCCCAGGCCGTTCAGGATCAGGCTGCGGAAAACAACTTTTCCATTTATCAGCTCAAAGGCGGCAATGAAACGCTGGACTATCGTTTTGAGCCGCTGGACAGTATCCACCGCAACGGCCTTTCCGTGAAGCCGGAAAATTATGAGCTGGTCTATACGGCGCCGCTGACAGAGAGGGACGATCTGGAAAGCATTTATACCCGGTTCAATGTGGATCATCCGGCAGACTTCACAGGGCATTCCCTGTCCGTATCGGATATCGTGGTGCTGCATCAGGGCGGAAAGGACACCGCCCATTATTGCGATAGGGTGGGCTTTACCGAAGTGCCGGAGTTTTTGCAGGAACGGCAGCCGGAGCTTACCCCGGACGATCTGGAAACCGGTGAGCGCATCCGGACGCCCAGGGGCAGCTTTTATGTGACCGCCATGAGCCGGGAGCAGATGGAGGCAGCCGGTTACGGCGTCCACCATATTTCCGATGACGGAAAATTTCTTATCATGGGAAACGGCACGCGGGCCTTTGCCGTGGCAGCGGAGCAGCCGGAAAAGGACAATCCTCTCCGCACCGCTGAAATGACGCTGGAGGATGACTACGGCATGATCGACGGCGTTATCAACAACGGCAGACGCGGCGAAGAATTGGAAAAAGCCCAGGAGTATGCAGAGCGGACAACGCCGGAGAAGCCTTCCATCCGTGAGAGGTTGGAGGACGCAAAACGGGAGTGTGCCGAGCACAAGCCCCCGGAGGGCAAGAAGCCCGGCCGTGATGTGCCGGAGCATGACTGCCTATGAGCCGAAGCAAGAAATGGCGGCTGGAATGGGCGTTCTTCCTGGGTGAGAACGGCAGGCGGCAG
>VOFB01000401.1_pt1 | contig 46000 bp, 84 predicted proteins | sample 5384141 | NCBI WGS metagenome assembly VOFB01 (sample SAMN12384721, study PRJNA508395) | human gut metagenome | isolation source: healthy gut A | host: Homo sapiens | reverse complement strand
TATCCTTTTGCTGCTGCAATAGGATGCAAGTCCGATACCGGTATTTCCGGAAGTTGGCTCAATGATCACAGAACCTTCTTTTAAATTCCTTTTTCTTCCGCATCTTCGATCATTGCTTTTTGCAATTCTGTCTTTGACGCTTCCTGCCGGGTTAAGTACTCAAGTTTTGCCAGGACAGTTGCTATACTACCTTAATCTTTTCTATGTTTACTAACTTCCACCAGTGGTGTATTTCTTTGTTTTAATAAATATCTGTATGGCTGCACACAGAAGCTTTCTGGTGTAGGCAGGTATATGCCACTTACAAATACAAGAATTAAATCTTTATTTTCTTCTTCATTATTTCAGATGCTTTATTTCCGGAAATTCCCGGTAACTGAATATCTAAAAAAAGTAAATCAGATCATTTTCTTCATCCTGTATTAATGTTTCACCTGTCGAATACTCATATATAAAGCTTTCACTATCTTCTCTTCGGATAGCTTCTGCAAGCAATGTCCGGAAGTTTTTATCATCATCACAAATTCCTATTTTTATCACTCTATGTTCCCCTTCACTGCATAATCAACCTTATATTTTTTACCACTTTATCACATAACTCCGCAATTTCCCAATCGTGGCTAATAATTATAATAATTTTGTCTTGTTTAATATCTTGCAAATAGTCCATAACCCTTTCTTTACTCATAACATCTAACGCTGACGTAGGCTCGTCTAACAAAAGAACATCTGCAGTTTTAATAAACAAACGTACCAATGCAATTTTTTGTCTTTCTCCACCTGAAAATTCACTTTTACCATCAATGATTTTTCTTTCTTCATCATTGTATAATCCTAATAATATATCCAGCAATGTTGTTTTACCAGATCCATTTTATCATTATTTTTCCTTTACTTTATTACTTAAACATTCCATATAACCATTTAAAGAAAAGATACAGATACAAACACAATGAAAAGCTTACTATCATTGTTTCCATATCTATTTTTCTAGAAATCAATCTTCCAATCAAATTTCCATTTTCCTGATAAAAGGTCACTCCATTTCCATAATCTGCACCAATTTCTTCTATAAGCAACTGCAACATTCTATTTTTACAATTTGTTATTTTTTTGAACTTTATCGTTGCAAATTTATCGTTTTCAAAATCACTTACCGAAATTTCCTTTTGTCTCAGATTTTGCTTTGTCTTTTGTCTAATATTGTAATTTTTATTTTTATATTAGTGCAGTCTCCGACATTCTGTGTTTTAACCTGTATTCCATCCAACGATTTTTCAGTAGAATATACATCCTGCGTAAGTTTTTTTTCACATATAACGCCAGTATTTGAATATTTTCCCACATCTACTGTTCTATTGTAAAAGTATTCCTTCTTGTCAACATGCGCATATAAATATGCAAATATCATACACACAAATAAGCACGATAATAGTTCCTTTATATTTTCTCATATTCTTCACATACTTCCCTTTGTATTTCCATACATTCTCACTTTTCCATGATCCAACCACACAATTTTTATTACAGATTTTCTTCACCTGTTCAATACTGTGTGACACAAATAAAACCGTTGTCCCACTTTCCTGCATTTTCTTTATTCGATCTTCACATTTTTTCTGGAATCTAAAATCCCCAACAGACAGTACCTCATCTACAATCAAAATATCTGGTATTCCAATTGTTGCGATAGCAAATGCTAATCTTGATAACATACCCGAAGAATAATTTTTACTGGAACATTCATAAAATTTTCTAATTCTGAAAATTCAACGATATCTCTATAGTTTTCTTCATCTCACTTTGAGAATACCCAAGTAGTGCTCCGTTCAAATAAACATTTTCTTCCCTGTCAGGTCACCATCAAACCCTGCTCCAAGTTCAATTAACGGCGCAATCTTTCCTTTTACTTTTTACTGTTTCCCTGCGTCGGCCTCAGTATCCCCTGCAATGATCTTCAATATCGTGCTTTTCCCCACTTCCATTCAGTCCTATAAGTCCTAGGTATCACCCTTTTCACTTCAAAACTGACATTCTTCAATGCCCAGAAGGAATGATAAGTAATTTGCTGCTTTATCATCTTTATAATATATTCTTTGAAACTGTCATATTTTTCGGATGACATATTGAATTTTATTGATACATCTTTTACTTCAACAACCGTCTCTTTCATATTCACTCCTACTTATTTGCTATATATCCATAATAAATTTATCCTGTCTCTTTCCAAAAACATAAATTCCTATTCCCAGCATAATAAATGTTTCCAACACACCAACTCCAAGAATTTTTATCGAAATATTTTCTTCATACAATACACATTCACGGAAAATAATTAAAAAGTGTGTCAGAGGATTCAACATAACAATCTTTTGAACCCGTTCCGGTAAAAAGGACATGGTATAAATAATCGGACATAAATACATAAGCGCAGTCAAAAAACGGAATACAAATGCATCATATCTCTAAACTTAACTGCGATAGCTGATAATACCAGTCCCACTCCCGTTGAAAATAATGTTAATAAAATCAATGCTACAACTCCTTCGTAAAGTCTATAGCTCAGATCAATTCTTAAAACCAGCATAACGCAAAACAAAGCACTTAGCGTCGCCATAAGATTAATCATACTTGAACATATCCTCGCAAGAACAAACAGATATTTCGGCACATATATTTTCTTAATCAACGACGCATTATCCACAATCGCAGACATTGACGATGTTGTTGCCTCAGAGAAAAATTATAAATTAACTGCCCACTGAAAATATATGTCGGGTAATTTTCAACATTATTTTTGAAGAGAGTTGAAAAAACAACGGACAATATTATCATCATAAAAAGTGGATTCAATACGCTCCACAATACTCCTAATACCGATTTTCGATATTTTACTTTTATATCTCTTTTAATAATTCAATCAAAAGCGGTGTATATTGTTTTATTTCATTACTTTTCATATTCCTTTTTTACTCCATTCATTTACCAGTTGTAATAACTTCTGATAATTATACTTTACAGCCGGACATGCCTTTTTTTTTTTTCTCCGTAATACCGGACACCCTCCCATACATATTGGAAGTATTTTACATTCTTTACATTCATCCGAATTTCATAACTTATCCATTCTACAAATTTTTCATTTTCACAATCAAAGGATGTAAAACATCTCCTATTTTGCATTCATCTTTTTGCAATGTTCATCTAAAACCAGAATTGCGCTACTATATAAATTGTATAATAAATATTCATCTCCATATTTTATTATTTCATTAAATTTTGATAATCTTATTCTAATAAACACCTCCTATTCCAATCATTTCTTTTATTATCATTACAAATATCCTAAAAACTCTTTTTATTTTCTTAAACGTACTATAAATAGACAATTTTATTCGTTTGTATCACTTATTTTCTTTCATCATACTAATTTCGTTTAAATCTTTACCATTAAATCTGTTTCATGCATTTTCAAGTCTTACTGTATTATTCTTTATTGCGAAAGGAAGTGATACAAATGAAATGGTTAGTAACACCTGTAAATTCTAAGAAGAAACCACATGGCTGTGCCATTTACGTTCGCCAATGTGGACATACAATATATGTAACTTTTTAATTCCGCTCAAAAAAAAAAAACAGCTGCTTGCAACTGTTTCTTTTACTTATCCTTTATTTTTTCTCTTCTATATTTCACACCCTATATAATCAGAAAATTTCTCATGAAATTTCTTTTGCTTTCATTCTGAAATCTGTATTTTTTCTGACCATCTTCCATTGTAATTATATTATTTTTTATCTGAACAATGTAGTTAAATTGAACGATCACACTTCTATGTACTCTATAGCAAGTTTCCTGATCCATTTTTTCTTCAATTTCCCTGATATTTTCTCTAACCGTAATTGTTTTTATTTTCCGTTGCTTTTCCTCATTCTCATAAAATGTTATTTTTGAATGTTTTCCTTCTGTCATTACATATAACAAATTGTCACTATGAATCCATCTTTCTTCTTTTTCGCATGTAACTTTCAATATTTTTTGATTCCGTAATTTCATTTCATGCAATATATCATCTATATTCCGATCCCAGGATTGGTTCATTTCCTGCTTTAGCAAATATCTATATGGCTGTACCTGAAATGCCTCCGTTGTCGGCAGTATGGTACCGGAACAATAAATCAACAGAATTAATGGATTCATTCTATATAATTCTTCTGCAATTGACATCCCGTCTCTTTTCGGCAGAACAACATCCATAAAAATTACATCGAAGAAATGATCCATTTCCATTAATAACTGTTCCCCAGAATGGTATTCATAAATTTCAAGCTGATCGTCTGATCTGATTTTCTCCTTCAACATAGTTCTTAATTGTTTTATAAAGAACAAATTATCATCACAAATTGCTATTTTATACACTGTCTGCTCCTTTTATCTCTTTGTATTTGGGAATAATAACTCTTACATAATAGACGCCATCTTCATATTTGATATTCAGGAATCCCTGGTATTTCGCAACAACATTTTTTACATATTCCAGTCCGATTCCATGATTTTCCTGATTTTTTTGGTCGAAAGAAACCTTGTTCCCTTTTTTCAGCGGTGCTGTTTCGCTTGTATTTTGAATATTCAATACGATAAAATGATTGTTATTCGAGGTATATATATCTAATGCAACACTCTTATTATCTCTGCATTTTCCAAACCTCCATTGCATTATCTAAAAGGTTACCGAGAATTCCAATTTTGTCGATATCATCCAAAAAAGTCAGATCTGCGGTTGGCTCTATATTAACTCTGAACTCTATATTTTTATTTTTAGCTTCTCCATTCTTTTCGCTTACTACACCGTTTACTATTTTATCCGTGCAAAAAAATTTCCTTAGTAACATACAATGCCTGCTTTTCCATTTCTTCTATAATATTGATAACTTCGCGATTGTTATTCTCATTCACAAGTCCGGCTATCGCTTTCATGTAATGTTCTATATTATGGATGTATTTCCGGTTTTCATCATTGACTTTTTCAAGTTTCCGATAATAATCCGTCGAATAGATAGCTTTTTGCATTTCTCTTTCCTGCATTCTTATCCGCCCTGTGTATTCTTCAATCTTTACAAAAGCCAGAAATGCAAGCATAACCAGTAATATCAGTAAACACAGAATGATACTTCCCAGCATTGCTTCTTTCATTGAAAAGCCTGATCTTCCGGATACATAAAGCGTAATTCCAGCAATTATCCCCATATATACAAACCATATCAAAGTCATCCATCCGATAATTCTGGAAAAGATTTTATCTAATACTTCTACATGCTTTGATATATATCTTTTAACAGGATTATAATACATGTCAGCAAAACACATCTGAGTATCATAATACCGACACTAACATAATCCATGATATTTTCAGGAATTTCTTTCATTAACATTAACATAGCCAGAGCCAGTTGCAATCCATAATTCAATATATAAAAAAAAATAAACTGGCTACTATCATAGTCTTTTTTCGTTCCATTAAAAAAAATATTACACAATATGAAATAAACAAATGGCATGTATAATAATTTAAATGCTGAAATAACTCCCCAACTACTAAAGTAATAAATAACAGCCAATATGATTCCACACAGCCATAATGGTTTTCTTTTTTTTTGCTTTTATCTAATGTGATATTTAAGTAAGCCACATAAACAAATGCCAAATATACTGCGCATATAATCGTTATTCCATTGTAGATTATCTGTTGCATATTTACCTCTTAATTTTCTAAGTTTATATTTCTGCAGACTATATTATCTTACTGTTTGGACAACATGTGAACAATACCTATATTATAAATCAATATATTTATATTATTCAAGTCCCCCCTAAAAGCAACTAAAAATTATCCTTGCAATATTCAACAACCATTCTACTTTTTACTTCTATAAAAGCTTTATCTGTATATCAAATCAATAACATTTAATATTCCATAACGCTCTGCAATAATCTTCAGTCCTTTTTTAATTTTTTCGTGACTATAATTCTTCGACAATAATGCATCTTCCGTCAGTTCATTTAGATATCCATAGAATACAAGCGCTTTTTCTAAAGCTCCTTCTTTATCCGCATCTACAAGCGTTAATATCTCCTCTTCCATCTTCTTAATGTTATCTATACCACTTTGTCCGTTTGCAGCTTCTAACATTTTTTATTTTCATTTTTAATTACTCCCTCTGAGATATCTACAGGTGTACCTATATCCTTGTTTAATAATAATTTCACCATTGTTCTGATAACTTCATTATTCATTCTTATTATATAATCCTGCTCATACATATATTTCACTCCTCCGATTATTAAATCATTCCAAAACTGGATGTTCCGAAATTTTTAATACTAGTGTATCTCCGAAAAATACTTTCTCTAAAATATTATACATCCTGGTATCTTCCCGTGTACACTTTTATATCACAAAAAAAGCTGTCTGGTTAGCATACCTTCATAACCTGACAGCTTTTTTATTTTTCTAATCTCTTATATTTTATTTTTCTGAAAGCTTCTCTCCCATGTGGAAGCAGCCACGCTTCTTCATCCGGTCCTTTTGCAATGATCTGATGAATATTTCCAGGATTGCAGTCAATGTGATAATGTTTTTGATTGCCGCAAAAATCTGTCGTATCCCCTGAATCCCGGTGTCTGATACAGGTCTCTTGCATAAGCCCACAGATTATCATAATCTCTCAGACGCTTCTTATTCACACGAAAAATATTATGATAAGCCACATCGAATCTTGCCAGTGTTACATATAACCGGACATCCGATTCTGTAATCTTATCTCCGAACAGATATCTTCTGTCGGCCAGTCTTTCCTCCAACCAGTCCAGACGGTTGAATACCATATAATAAGCTTCCTCATATGCCTCCTGGTTTCTCGCAAATCCTGCTTTGTACACTCCGTTATTTACTTCTCTGAAAATGATATCATTCAGGGCATTGATCTCTTCCACGCAACTCTTCCGGATAAAGATCCGGAGCTCCCGGTTTGTGATATTTCTTCCATGCAGTCTCAAAAATACAGTGTCAGATGAAAGTAATCATTATTTACAACTTTCTTCGTCTTCAGATCAACCAGTGCCGGTACGGTAAATCTTCCCTGATAATCCGGGTCTGCGTTTAAATACACTTCGCTGATGTAGTGGATTCCAAGTACCGGATCTACGTCACCTTCATCCAGGGTAAATGCCCAGTCGCTTCTTGATACATTCGGACGCTTTGGGTCTGCTTTTCCGACACTGATCACATCCTCCAGTCCCAGTAATTTTCTCACGATAATACTTCTGTGCGCCCACGGGCATACCGGTGCCCAGAGAAGTCTGTATCTACCGGCTTCTACCGGGAGTTGTCCTTCTTCTTCTCCGAATGGTGTATCAAACCGGTTCTTTTGCCGTACGAATTTTCCACTTTATCTACTTCTTTTCCGGTCCATTTATCTGATGATATTCTCATTCTTTTGTTTTCCTCTCGTATTCATTGTCTCCGAATCTATATCCGTCCGGCAGTCTACATTTTCTTTATCTGTTTTTATCCAAATGCTCATGTTCTAAATCTCCTGCTTATACACTAAGAACCTGCCCGCAGCAGGTTCTGTAACTAGATAGAATATTCCGGTTCCACCATACGGTTGATCTTTGCAAAGAACTCTCTCACACGATCACTCTTCGGATGATTAAATACCTCTTTCGGAGGTCCGTCCTCGATGATCTTACCGTTCTCAAGGAAGATAACTCTTGTTGCAACATTCTTTACAAAGTTCATCTCATGAGATACTAAAAGCATTGTATATCCTTCATTCGCTGCTTTCTTAATTGTATCCAGTACTTCTCCTACAAGCTCCGGATCCAGTGCGGATGTCGGCTCATCCAGAAGTAACAATTCCGGTTCCATCGCAAGTGCTCTTGCGATCGCAACTCTGCTGTTGTCCTCCGGATAAATGTGCCGGATAATGATTCGCCCATTCCAGAAGTCCTACGTTCTTAAGCTGTTCTCTTGCGATCTCTTCTGCTTTTTTCTTGTCCATTTTCTTTACGATGATCAGGCCTTCCATTACATTTTCCAATGCTGTCTTTTTGGAAAAGAGATTGAATCCCTGGAATACCATGCTGGTCTTTTTTCTAAGCTCTACCAACGACTTTTTTATCACTGTGTGCCAGATCTACGCTCAGGTCTCCGATACTGATGCTTCCGTTTTCCGGCTTCTCTAACCTGTTCAGGCAGCGTAAGAATGTTGACTTTCCGGTTCCGGATGGTCCGATGATTGCTACAACATCACCTTTGTTGATGTTCAGGTCGATGCCGTTTAAGACCACGTTATTATTGAATTTTTGGAAATATTTTTCACTTCGATCATTGGTTCAATGCCCCCTCATCTGTCTGTATTGCCGGTGCATTCTCCGGTATGCGGATCTTCTTCTCAATCAGTTTGATTCCCTGCTCTACGATGATCGTAATGATCCAGTAAATGATTGCCAGAGATACATAGACTTCAAAGTAACGGTATGTACGTCCTGCGATGATCTTTCCTGCTGCCGTCATCTCTACAACCGCACAGACGAATGCAAGCGATGTTCCCTTGATCAGTCCGATAAAGGAGTTACCAAGTGAAGGTAATGCAACTACGATTGCTTCCGGAAGAATCACTCTTCGTAATGCCTGGAAATATGTCATGCCAAGTGCATTGGCTGCCTCGATCTGTCCCTTCGGTACAGATTCCAGTGAAAGCTCTGATCACTTCTGCGTTGTATGCCGATTCATTAACTGCTAGTGCGATAAATGCATAGATGATCGGTGCCACGCCGTTGGCATTATAATTCGTTCCATATTTCAGGTTGATGGCTTTTAAGATCATCGGGATTCCAAAGTATGTTACATACAACTGTACCAGTACCGAGTTCCACGAATCACTGAAATATACAGATTGGCAATCTGTTTTAACACCGGATCTTCTTCATCTTGATCAGTGCCAGGATCAGACCTAAGATCAGGCTGACGATCATGGCTACCACTGCCAGTTCCAGTGTCACCGGCAGATAGGTTAACAGATCCGGTATCTGTGTAAATACCATCTTGATATCAAATAAATTACTCATGCTGATTCTTCCTTTCTGGATTCCAGATTGATGTTAGTTTGGTGTTTTTTTCAAACTGATCATCTTCCGGAGCTGTATCCTGTCCGAAATATTTCTGGCTTAATTTGCTAAGTGTTCCGTCTTTTTCAGTTCTTTTAATTCTTCGTCTACTTTATCCCTGAGTTCTTCCTGATCTTTCGGGAAAATGTAATATGCATAGCTGTTGTCAGCGATTGCTTTTGCATCATCATCGGAAATCTGATTTGCAACGATATCATAGTTATATTCTTTCTGATAAGCGTTATACATTGCAACATCAATGATTGCAAGATCTGTTGTTCCATCTTCGATATGCTGTAATGTGATCGCTGTATCTGCATCGGTATAAGTAATGTCGATTTTCTTATCCGATTCTTTTCATTCCAGCTTTCGATTGCTGTTGTAACACTGACACCAGACTGTCCTTCAAAAGATTTTCCTGCTGCATCTGCAAATGTCTTTACTTCCGGTGCACCTTTTTTGGTGACAAATACATATCCTATTTTGTCATATGGATAAGAGTACAGATATGATTTTGCTCTTTCTTCATTGTATGAGAAGTTATTGACTCCGATCTGATAAGTTCCGCTTGTAACTCCGGAGAATACAGAAGGGATATCTGTTACTTCAATCTGAAGATCATATCCGTCTAAACGGTCAAAGACTTCTTTTAATACTTCGACATCATATCCTGTGGTCTCATTGTCATCCCCTACATAGGTATAAGGCTTTACATTCGCTCCGGTTCCTGCTTTTACTGTTACCGTCTTCGTTCCGCTGGAACTTTTGCTGTCACTTTTGGAAGATCCGGATCCTCCGGCACATCCGGTTGCCAGTACTCCAAGTGCTACAGTGATTGCTGCTATGCTTACCAGTTTATTTCTTTTCATAATACATTCTCCCTCTTTATACTTTATTCGTTTCTCTGCTTTTCATCTCTATTTTTCTGTTCCCTGCAGGTTACAGCTGTTTTTCCGTCATGATACACTGGAATGCTCCGATTCCTGTAATCTGCTTTGGATCTGCCACATAACCAAGTTTTTCATAGAATCCAACTGCTTCGGTTCTGGAGTTGATAAAGATCTTTTTCACACCGCGTTCTGCAAACCACTCTTCTGCCGCAGTAATTGCCGCTGCTCCATAATGCTGTCCGCGGTATTCCTTAAGTGTTGCGACTCTTTCAATCTTTCCGGTATTTTCATCCAGCTGATGCAGTCTGCAAGTCGATACCGGATGGATTCCATCCAGCACCAGTATGTATTCATCACCTACCTTATCTTCACCGAATTCCATCTCCAGTGACACACCAAATCCATTGCACATAGCTTCGGTCCTCACATAATGGACTCCTGCGAGCTTCCATTCTTTATCTTTCACACGGATTGCTTCCATCCTGTCTTCCTCCTGCTTATTTATGAATTATATTTCTGCTTTCCACTTATGCGCAGGATCTTTACTTAGTGCTTCTCTTCCGGTCGGCTGACTCCAGATGGTATCCCAGTCCGTCTCCTGTACAACGATGTCGTAATATACATTCTCCCAGTAATCCTCCGGTGCATGTGTAAGATCTTCTGATGCTGCAAAATCCTTGAAATATGTATTGTGCCTGAATGCCGGGATCTGATACAGATCTCTTGCATATGGCCACAGGTTCTTGTAATCTACCAGTCTGTGTACGCAAGGTCCGATATTTATGGAATAGCTGTAGTCAAATCTTGCAAGTGTTGTATACAGGCGGATGTCACTGTCTGTAATGTAATCTCCGAATAAGAATCTCTGATTCTCCAGCCGTTTGTCCATTGCCTCAAGTCCTGCGAAGAATGTCTCATAACCATCTTTGAATGCCTGTAAACTTTCTGCGAACTGTGCGCGGTATACGGCATTATTGACATTTTCGAATAACCATACATTCAGCTTATCGATCTCTTCTCTTAATTCTTCCGGATAAAGGTCCGGTGCGCCTTTTTATGAAATGGTTTAAATGCTGTCTCGAAATGATTCGTCAGATGGTGGTAATCGTTATTTACTACTTTTTTCTCTTTGTAATCTACCAATGCCGGTACGGTAGTTCTTCCCTCATAATCATCATCTGCGTTGTAATATAATTCACTTAAGAACTGTGCTCCCGTCTCTTTGTTAATATGATCCGGTGAATTTACGAATTCCCATCCAAGAGGTTTTTCATAATCGCCCCAGTCTACGATCTCAACTTTGATTGCCTTATCAAGTCCAAGCAGTTCTCTTGCGATCTATGCCCTGTTGGACCAGTTGCATACTTTGCACCAGAATCAGATGTATCTGTATGCTTCTACCGGATTCTCTCCTTCTCCGAATCCTTTGGTGAAATGATTCGGCTGTCTGTGAAAGTTACCATATTCATCTATTTCCTGACCAGATTCTGTAGGTCTGACTCTGATCTGTCTTCCGTTTACTTCATAATATTCATGTTCTGCCATCTTACGATTCCTGCCTTTCTGTATCGCTTTTCCATATCGCTGTTGTATATTTTCTTAATCCTGTTTTTCCGTTTTGAATTTATTACCCGGATCACTGCTGAGTCTGGCTCTGTTGTGCGGTGCTCCCCAGTATGCATCAAAGTCAATCTCATCCAAGAATCTTGCATTGAATGACTCGAATGTTCTTCCCTGTTTCTTGTTATCCGGATTTGCAAAATCTTTAAAATATGTATTATTTTTAAATGCAGGTATCTGATACAGATCTCTTGCATATCCCCACAGATTCTTGTACGTGAACAGTGGATGTTTGGTATGTCCGAGCTGATGTGTATAACGGATATCCAGTCTTGCGAGTGTTACATAAAGTCTTACATCACTGTCTGTTACATAATCTCCGAATAAGAATCTCTGGTTCTCCAGTCTTTCTTCCAACAGATCCATTGCTGCGTAGAAGGAATTGTATGCATCCCAGTAAGCTTCTTTTGATCTGCAGAAGGTTGTCTTGTATACTCCGTTGTTGATGTTATCGAATAACCAATCGTTCATCTCATCAATGTCTTTTCTTAATTCTTCCGGATAAAGATCCGGCGCATTCTTTTTATGGAATGGTTTGAAATCCACTTCAAAATAATTGGTCAGTCTATGATAATCGTTATTTACTACTTTTCCTGTCTTTAGATCGATCAGTGCAGGTACGGTAGTTCTTCCTGTATAATCATCGTCTGCTTTGTAATATGCTTCACTTAAAAACTGGATGTCCAGAACCGGATCTACGTTATCTTTGTCATATACGAATTCCCATCCGAGGTTCTTTTCGTGCTCCGCATGATCTACCATATTCACGCTGATCGCTTCATCTAATCCAAGAAGTTCTCTTACAATAGAAGCTCTGTTAGACCAGTGGCAAAGTTTTGCCCACACCAGCCTGTATCTGCCCGCTTCTACCAGATTCTTTCCTTCTCGAATCCTTCAGTGAAATGATTCGGCTGACGGACGAAATATCCATTCTCATCTACTTCTGAAACTGTCTCTACCGGACGAACTCTAATCTTTCTTCCATTTACTACTTCATAATCAAATTCTGCCATGTCACTGTCTCCTTTTTCTGACTTACTTCTATCTTTTCTTCTGTTTTTATTCGAACAGATCTGTAGACAAATGCTGTTCTCCTTCTTATCAATACTGTATATTCTAAGCAAATTTCTCTGCTCTGTTGTTCGGTTCATTCCAGTAACTTTCATCCGGTCCAAGTCCTACGATCTGGTATGGATTTTCTTCTTTGGTTCCGAGAAGTTCTTCTTGTTTGATCTTTTCGAAATCTACAAATTCTTTATCCTCCGAATGCTGTATAATTCTTTTTGCGTAATTCCAAAGGTTGTCATAATCCCTCAATGCCTTTCTGTTCAGTCTCTGTTTGAAATAATAGACTGCATCGAACCGGATCAAGATGTCGTATAATCGCTTGTCTTCCTCTGTAATCTCATTTCCTTCCAGGTATCTGTTGTCATTCAACAACTTTTCCAGATTATCGAGGATCTGAAATACATGATCATATGCTTTTTCATACGCTTCCTGCGTAACTGCTTCGCTGGCCGCTTTTATTTCTTTTTGTAATTCATCAATCAGTTTTACTGCCATTTTCGAACTCCTTTCATCTTGTCCACTTATCAGCTTTGGCTTTTACGGATACTATGGTATAACAAAAGCGGATACATCCTGATATCGTGTACCCGCTTCTTCTTATCTCTATCTTATCTCAGGTAACATGATATGCATAACTAATAAGCTGTATCCATCATCGACATCATACAGCAGCAACATCATTTTTTTTGCTTGTTTCTACATATCTTCTTACCATCGCTTTGTTCTCCTTTTCTTATTTTAGTTTTCCTATCTATTTAATATGTTTTGTATTATATTCATATATTTCCTATTTGTCAACTATGTTTTATAGTTTTTATTTGTTTTATTTTTGTACAATTTTAACGTGGTAAATTATTTTCTCTTAAAAATGAAGAGAACAAGCGCAAAAAAGGGATGTAAAAAAACTCAATCGAGTTTTTACATCTCCCTTTTCAAAAAACACAGTGCTATCCTATTAGATAAAATGTCGTTCCGTCTTCATATTATAAATGACGTTTCTATACAGCCTGTGCCTTGCTTCCTTTTATCATTTCTACAAAATATGCATGCACACTTGTATCATCATTCAGTTCCGGATGAAACGCAGTTGCAAACTGGCTGCCCTGTCTTGCGGCCACAACTTTTCCATCTACTACGGCCAGTGTCTCTGCATTTCCATAGACATCAGCAATATATGGCGCACGGATGAATGTCATTGGAATCTTTCCAAGTCCTTTCATCTCATCTTCTGTGTAAAAACTGCCAAGCTGCCTTCCATAAGCATTTCGCTTTGCCAGAATATTCATCGTACCAAAGCATTGGACTCCATCTTCCACCTGATCTGCCAGCAGGATCAGACCGGCACAAGTTCCAAATACCGGAAGTCCGTCTTCAATCTTCTCTTTTAATATATCGTAAATATCCAGCTCGATCAGAAGCTTTCTCATAACGGTGCTTTCCCCGCCCGGAAGGATAATTCCGTCAAAAGAACGATCCAGATCTTCTTTTTTACGGATTTCGAAATGTTCCACGCCCAGGCGGTCCAGCATCGGTCCATGTTCTAAGAATGCTCCCTGCATTGCCAAGATTGCAATCGTCATCTTACTTTCCTCTTTCTGCCATTAATAATTCAATTTCCTGTTCATTGATACCAACCATTGCTTCCCCAAGATCTGTTGAAAGTTCAGCGATCAGTTTTGCATCTGTGTAGTTCGTAACTGCTTTTCACAATAGAAGCCGCACGTTTTGCTGGATTACCTGACTTAAAGATTCCGGAACCTACAAATACACCTTCAGCACCTAACTGCATCATAAGTGCAGCATCTGCAGGAGTAGCAACACCGCCGGCAGCAAAATTTACGACCGGAAGCTTTCCATTATCATGTACATATTCCACAAGATCAACGGAACCTGTAACTGTTTTGCTGCTTCGAATAATTCGTCTGCTCTTAAGTTCTGGATACGGCGGATCTCCGCATTCATGGCTCTCATATGGCGTACTGCCTGAACAACATCCCCGGTTCCAGGCTCGCCCTTTGTTCTTATCATGGAAGCACCTTCTGCGATACGGCGGAGTGCCTCACCGAGATCTTTTGCACCACATACAAATGGTACTTTGAACTCTTTTTTTATTAATGTGGTAAATGTCATCGGCCGGTGAAAGTACTTCGCTTTCATCGATATAATCAATCTCAATTGCTTCCAGAATCTGCGCTTCTGCAAAATGTCCGATACGACATTTCGCCATAACCGGAATGGATACCGCTTCCTGAATGCCGCGGATCATCTTCGGATCGCTCATGCGGGATACGCCGCCTGCCGCACGGATATCTGCCGGGATTCTTTCCAGTGCCATAACTGCGCATGCTCCAGCTTCCTGTGCGATCTTTGCCTGTTCTGGGTTGTAACATCCATGATCACTCCACCTTTTAACATCTGTGCCAGCTGCTTATTTAATTCATATCTGTTCTCTTTCATAATTCCTGTACCTTTCCTATCTGTTTCTGTGAATTTTCTTTGAGTCCTATCATACGCTCATCTGGTATTTTTTTAAACAGCCAGTTTTCATGTTTTTATGCATACCAGTTTTGCATAAAAAGACCTTTTGAAACCCAACGTTTTCAAAAGATCCTTTTTACCTTCTCTTTAATTAAAATCATTCTATTTCAAATGTCTTATTTTTTCAAGCCCGAACGTTTCCACAACCACAATCCAGACACGATAACTAATAAACCTCCGCCTATCATTTCAACTTCATAGACTACATTTTCTTTAAAAGTTGTCATAACCGGAAGTGCCGAGCACACAATCGCAATCACGCAGATTACCAATTCCATATACCCAAGAAAGCATCCCCACTTTTTATTTTTGTCATCTGATACAACCCAGGTTTATCAACCTTTTTCCGTTTAATTTTAATATATGCCGCAAACAAAAGAACATACGGAAACAACGATGTCAACGCGGTCATAGTAATTAATACATTGTAAATCGTTTCAACTGCCGGGAAAACTGCCACGCCTGCAAGTAGCAGAGAAACAAGTATCGCCTGAAATAAAATCGCCTTCTCCGGAATGTCATGCTCATTTTTCTTCGTAATCTTCTCCGGAAAGATTCCCGGTTCAGAATATCCAAACAACATCTTTGTCGGTTGTGCAATATACAGCACTACCGCTCCAAATATCGACAAAGTAATTCCAAATGCTACGATCTGAACAAAAAAATTGAGGAACTTCCAGGAGATTGCAGGCAATACTAATGCATCCAAAGTCCCTGTATACGCAAAGATTTCTGACGTCGGCATCAGCATTGTCATACATACCGAACCAATCACATATAATACGCAGATTGTTCCGGCAGCAATCATGATTGCTCTTGGATAATCTTTTCTGAGGATTTTTCATTTCAGAAGCGAAGTTTGCTGTAAATTCAGCTCCTGTATACGCAAATGTAATTCCCGAAATTGCAACCAGCGAATTCATATTTAGCTTAGGGGTCAATGTTGCTATCGTATACTCAGATGCACTTGGTGCCTTTTTGAACACTACCACTGCCAGAATTGCCATACCAATCAGACACACCGTCGGTACCACCGAACCCAGCGCACCTACACTGGTAAAGTATTTTCCAAATTTCATACCACGCATACTCGCAAACGACAACGCCCAGAAAACAACCAACGACATAATCAATACTAGTATTTTGTTATCTGCAAGTTCTGGTTTCCCAATCATGTAAAGTAAAATTGATTGAGAAAATGTCAGAAAAGATGCATACCAGAAAATAAGTGCCGTCCAATGCATCCAGGATACTAAAATCCATATTTTGTTCCGAATGCAATTTTAACCCAGTCATTCAGACCTCCATCTGTAGGATATGCTGTTGCCAGTTCCGCACACATCAGCGCCTGCGGCACAAAGAATATCAGCATAAATATGATCCACATCGGGATTGCTCCCAACCCCAGGCCAAAACTGTCTGAGGTTGATTTTGCAATCCAGCGGATTCCATAAAGGGCAGATACATTCATAAGCACAAGTTCCCAGAATGTAATACTTTTTTCTTTCAATCGCCTCGCCCCTTTTTAAATTCCATTTCTCTTTTACTTTGTAGTCATAATCTCTGTGGAATACATGTTCATCATTAATTGATGCATCCATGTGTCCGGTAATATAGAAGTTATCTTTATCAGCAGTCTGAGTAACAACGATATCACAATCTGTCAGCCATCCATCACGGCCGTTCTTCATCTTCTGCGTAATAGTATATTTGGCTGACAACGGATCTTTGTTGCTCATCGTCAGTTCTCTCTTGAGGTTATGTTCTACTACCGTTCCAATATCATCAAAGCGATAGATACCCTCTCAAACACTCCACCAACACCGTTTGTAATAGATGTCCATGAATCCGTGAGCAGATCATACTCAATTGTACGGTCTACGACCAGGTGATAATGTTGTCATCGGGTAAGCGGCGCACATCTGGCTTCCATATTCGGACCTTCCGCATCTTTTCCTGAGAACATCGGTAATGCAAATTTAGCAGTAGACAGATCCAGTTTTAATGTTGCAAGCTCCGGTGATGGCCAGATCATTGGCCAGAATGAGTTTTGCAATAGAAAGTCTGATTCTGTGTCCTTTCGGGAAGTTATGTCCACACATCCAACTGTACTTTTTGCTTTATATGTCTTACCTTCTTCAAGGTATACCACCTTATCATGCCCCTCTAAATGCGTCAGATTCATAAGTCCATAAACTCTTGTTGAAGCTCCATCCGGATGGATATCACTCAGCTGAGCATACATAAATGCATTTGGCTTATCGCAGGTAAACTCTACCTCAAATTCGGATATCCAAGAATCTCTACTTCTTCCTCTAATATATCCGAATCAAATACCATTGCCATTCCATCATCTACTCTCATGTCTGCCGGAGACTCCCCAGAACACCTGCTCCCATCCACTCATTTGCCAGGAGTCCGTGATTTGGAAGTGTGCAAAGATCTACGATTTCTTTCTTTGTATTTGCTTCATCCTGAAGATGTCCGTATGTCATAGAAAGTGTTTTCATAGCAACATCTTTTGACGGCCATCCGTCCAATGCAACCCAGCGTCCATCACTAAGCGGATGTACAGTTTCTGGTTCCATGCTGTCTTCCAACCACACCTGTACCATCGGGCAGTCTAATGTGTCGTTATCAACACCTTTCAGCCATTTATCCCACCATTTTGTAGCTTCACCAAGGAAATCAATTGCCGGCTGAGGCATTCCGTCATGAGCAAATACATGTGCCCAAGGTCCGATCAGTGCTTTTCTCGGAACACTTAATCCTTCCATCAAAGTTAATACACTGTTTGTATAAGAATCAGCCCATCCATCCAGTGCAAATACAGGAACTTTAATATCGTCATAATTCACACTTACAGAGCCGTGTTTCCAGTAATCATCTCTTGTCTGATGTTCCATCCAGTTAGCCGGCCAAAGTGGCATTTCCTCCAAACGTTTAACAGACTCTTCTTTCCATGTATCCGGTTTGATCTCCGAATCAATCGCGCGGCACATGTATGCCAAAGATAATATTGCCCCACCAGAAGTTATCATTCAACAGGCATCCACCTTTATAATGAATATCCTGTGTATATCTGTCATCAACAAATCCTACACAGATGATCGCTCTTAATCCTTTTGGCTGTCTTGCCGCAACCTGCAATGAGTTAAACCCACTCCATGATTTTCCCATCATTCCGACATTTCCGTCACACCATGGCTGCTCGGCAATCCATTCGATGCATTCTACCGCATCATCCTGTTCCTGTTTCAGGTATTCATCATAGAAACACTGGTCAGACTCTCCTGCTCCACGCATATCTACGCGAACTACGTTATATCCCATACCTGCAAAGAAACCATACATCGGTTCATCTCTTCCACGCATTCCATCTCTCTTACGATACGGCTGTGTCTCAAATATTGTAGGAACCGGTTTATCTGTCTTAGGATGCCAAACACGCGCCGAAAGGCGGCAGCCATCAGACATTGTAATCCATTCGTTCTCGATCACATCCCACTCGTAAGGAAATTCATCTCGCGCCATTACTCTTTTTTTTACTGTTGATTCTACTTTAGCCATAATTTAACCCTCCTTCTTTTTTTATTATGCTTCTGTAGCATCTGCTTTTTTTTCCATACTTTTTGTCCAGATAATCGCAACGATTAATCCGATCACACCCATCGCGATCATATACAGGAAATTCAGGTGATATCCCTGATATCCCGGATAAGTATCTAACAATTTACCTGCGATTGTATAACTCAAAACTTCCGGCAAATATCCAAATGTGGACGCCATACCAATTGCAACTCCTCCTAATTCCACCGGAATACCACCTTCTGAAATAAACGAGAAGTACAGACCAAAGTTTATAAACATACCTGCATATACCAGCACACAAGCCGCCACAACCAATATCATTCTGCTATCCGAAGCCATTTTGCCTGTAACGTCCATGATAACCACACCGGCGATCATCAAAATATAACCAACAATCATTGTATGGCTTCTTCCGAATTTATCTCCGAAAATCCACCAAGTGTTGCCGCAAACGGACGGATGTACTGAGACATAACCGTTAAGATTGCTGCGATCACAGCTGTAACTCCGATGATATTACTTGCATAAGGAGTAAAATAATATGATGACATATTAAAAGTATAACTTGTGTACATCATGATAATAATCAACCACATAACCGGCATCTTTAACACTCTGATAATATCTTTAAATGAAACAGTGCTTGAAGTTCCGTCTTCTTTTAACGGTCTCAGGCTCCTTCAACAGGAAAATAAAGATAATACCTACAATCAACGGTGCCAACGAATAGAACCAGATAATTCCTTTAATTCCGAGAGTCGGCATTGCCTTTCTCTGAAAAATTCCAAAAATCGCTGTTGCCACTGCAAGATGTGCCGCATTGAATACACCTCGCCCACCTTCAAAGGTTCCATAAGCACGGCTTTGTTCCTCCTCAGTTGCCTGGATTCTGACAATCTTCATAAGCGCAGGCCAGAAAGTCAAAAGAGATGTAACACCCCATAATCCATAGATCACTACCAATGCATAGAAATTATTAACAAACAAATGAAGCAATCCACCCAAACCAGTTGCAATCATCGAAAAAATAAGCAGTTTTTTCGCTTTGATTTTATCGGCCAATACTCCACCGATAATATAAGAAAATACACCCAACACGCCGTAGGCACTTCCTAAAAGTCCCATCTGCGTATTAGTCAAGTGATACATTGCCTGATACGTATCATAGTAATATGATCGAAAATATGGCAATCCATAAATAATTGAGCCGGCAAAAGATAGCAAAAGAATGGTTCCTATATTCTTCTTGTATCCTACTTTTGCTTCCTTAGACATAATCTCCTCGCCTCCATTCAGCTTTATAACGTTTTATGAGTACTCTTTTCATTAATAATTATTGCACATTGATAATCTATTCACAAATTTATCTAGTTTCTTCATTCGACAATAATTTTTACTATTATTTTCATTATACGAAAATTCTATTTAGAAACCGCAGTATCTGTCTATTACTTTTCCTATTTTTTATCTATTTTCATACATTTTTTTCATATTACAAAAATGGAAGGAAAATAGATAAAAATAATTCGCATTAAATTTATTGAATTTAAAGCATCTTCCTTTACGATGGAGTAAAATAAAAGAAAAAACTTTGTCGCAAAGAAAGAAAAATGCGCAGAGAGAAGGAACGAGCCAGAAGAAGACCGGAAAAAGAATCCAGTTGTTGAATACAATAAGATTCAAAATAAATATTACCCAGAGTTATTTGCCAAATTTGCTGAGGTGAATGATCCGCGAAATCAAAGTTATATTGAATATCCAGTGAGGGTTATGCTTGGAACCATGTACTACAAATGCATAAGCGGAATTTCAAGTATGCAGGAAATGACACTGAAATTTAATGATGATGCAGTTGTAGAAAATCTCTACTCATTCATGAGTGAAGAAAAGAAGGAGTATCTTCCTCATGGTGTTATAGAGAATGAATTTTTGGCAAGACTGAACCCAGAGGAACTGGAAAAATACAGAAAGATATTGCTTATTCTATGATCCGTAGAAAAACATTTGATGATGCCAGGGTGTTGAAAAGGTGGCAGATCATTATTGACGCCACAGAACTGGATGAGGGATATCAGAAAAAGAATGAATATTACCTGAGTCGCTGCTATAACCGTGGAGAAGCAGATGAATTTACGAAGTATCACAGAAGCGTGCTCGAAGCAAAACTTTATCTGGGGAATAACCTTGTATGCAGTATAGCATCTGAAGCGATCCAGAATTCTGAGGAATATATCAATCAGAGTGAAAAAATAAAACAGGACTGTGAAAGTAAAGCATTTATCAGAGTTGCAGAAAAGATTAAGAAACAGTTTCCGAGACTTCCGATCATTATAACGGCAGATGGGTTGTATGTCAGTCAGAAAGTTATACAGACCTGCACAGATAACAGCTGGAATTATATCATCCGTTATAAAAAAGGGAAGTGCATCATCCATAGCCAAAGAATATCAGTCATTGCCGGAAAAAGAAAAGATAGGTTCAGAAATAGAATATCAGAATCAGATTATGTTTCAGAATACAGATGTAAATCTGACATATTATACAGAAAAGAAGATTAAACCAGATGAAAAAAAAGAAACAACAGAGTTTGCATGGATTGCAGACATTACAATCACAAAAAACAATGCCAGAAAAATAGTAAATGCGGGAAGAAACAGATGGAAGATAGAAAATCAGGGATTCAACCGGCAGAAGCATTGGCGGGGAATATAGAGCATGCATGCAGCTGGAATGAACAGGCACAAAAGAATCATTACCTGATGGAGCAGATAGCAGATTTCATAAAGCAGCTTTATGAATATTATTACCTGAAGAAAAATGAAATAAATTTACCTTTCAAAACTAACAAAAATTTTGCCTAGTAGCATTTTTTATCAGAATATGTTAGAATCTTTTTATACTTTTTAGTTTTTATCAACTAACATTATCAAAAAACATCAAGGAGGGATAATATGGATTCTTGCGATTTTTACACAACACTTGGCAAAAAGCTTCGGGCAAGACGCCGGACCAAACACATGACCTTAAGTGATCTCTCCAAAAAATTGAACAAAAGCGTTGCCACGATTTCCAAATACGAAAAAGGAGAGGTTCTCATAAGTATTGACACTCTGGTAGACATTTGTCAGATTCTGAATATCGACATAGCCTCTCTGCTCCCCATAACTTCAACCGATAAAAGCGCAGCCGAAATTGCAAGGTACCAGAATTATTTTTCTGACAAACTTTATCTTTATTGGTTTAACGGAGAAAAGAACTGCTTGCAGAAGGCAGTTCTGGAAAATAAGAATTTGTCATTAACTGCTACGATGTATTACGATGTCGATGACATATCCAACTACTACGAAGCGAATTATATTTACGAAGGCGATATTACCTACAGCGATACATGTACGGTTTTTATCCTTGTAAATACAAAGCCGCCTTTTTGACATTCTGACGTTGCGTCTTCCGTCAATCGGCATTAATTCCATGCACGTTGTCGGTCTGATTTCCACGATTACGTACTTTTATCAGAGTATCGCCATGAAAGTGATTGCCAGCGAAAATCCGCTACCGCTTAATGATGAATTGAAAAATGCTCTTCACATTTCTTCAGATGAATTAAAGAATATCAAACGTACAAACTTTTTCTTTGCACAATAGTCAACAAAAATAGTCTACGCCTATTCACCTCCCCTGCCCCTCGTTCGATGGCACTGAAAAAGTAGATTATACCGTCTATATTTGGTACAATGTATCTATCAAATATAGGCGGTGTTTTTATGATCGAACAACAGCAGAAATTGATGCTAAGTCCATACATGGAAATATATGAATTAATAATCCCAAAAGATAATCTTCTCCGGCAGATAAAAGAATTGGTTGATTTTAGCTTTATTTATGATGCATTGCTTGCTAATTATTGTCTGGATAACGGAGGAAATGCAGTTCCACCTATCCGAATATTTAAATATCTTCTTTTGAAATCAATTTACGATTTATCAGATATTGATCTGGTTGAACGTTTAAATACGATATGTCTTTTTAAATATTTTTGGACATGGCTCCAGAAGATGAAGTTATAAATCCAAGTTCATTGACAAAATTTCGGAAGTTACGTTTAAAGGATATGAATCTTTTGGATATGCTGATTGCCAAAACAGTTCAGTTAACATTAGAAAAAGGAATTATTAAGTCAAAATACATTATTATGGATGCAACGCATACAAAATCAAAATACAATCAAAAGACTCCCCCGTCAAGTACTCCAGGAACAATCAAAAAACTGCGCCGTAGCATCTATGAAATTGATGAAACAATGAAAGAAAAATTTCCTGATAAAAACACAGATGATTCTTTAGAAAAAGAACTAAAATACTGTAAACAGCTTATTGATGTTATAAAAGGAAATGAAGAAATTTGCAGTTATCCAAAAGTGCAGGAAAAATTAAAATCTACTAGAAGAATCTGTCACTGATGACATGGAACATTTAGAAACTTCAAAGGATGAAGATGCAAAAACTGGTCATAAGACAGCCGATACTTCATTTTGGGGATATAAAACACACATAGCAATGACAGAAGAACGGATCATCACAGCTGCCACAATCACCAGCGGCGAAAAAATAGATGGCAAAGAACTGCCAAAACTTGTACAAAAAAGTAAAGCTGCTGGGATACAGATTGAATCAGTCATTGGAGATATGGCTTATTCTGAAAAGACAAATATCGAGGCGGCAAAAAAGGTGGTTATGAACTGATAGCAAAATTAAATCCGGTTATTACACAAGGTAACCGAAGAAAGGAAGATGTGTTTGAATTTAATAAAGATGCCGTCGCATCTATCGAAGTTTTAACCAATGGCGTATTGCTATCTAACTTCTTTTGGTTACGACCCTTTGAAATACCCTGAATGCAACCATCAAATGGAATTTTTAGAACTCTATTACAACCACCAACGCGTATCCCTCCAAGAACTTTACGAGAAATCCATGTCCAAATCTCGTGGAAAGCGTTCTTCTGCATAATTCTTTTTCTATGTTCTATGATATAATCCTCTTAAGGAGGAACAATACCATGAAATCTAACATCGAGGAATTACGCAAAAAAATATAAATAATCCACCTGAAGGAATGACATCTATGGACATTCGCAATATGAGCGAAGATGAACTTCTGGATATGGATTATTTCTTAAATTAAGATAATCTGTTTGATGACGAGGCTGGTGTAGAAGGTTTTTACATCTTCTAAATCGGTGTCGTTCTATCTGTGTGCCCGCCTCTGTGCGGGCTATTTTCGTTCAATGGTTCGCCCAAAATCGAACTTTCCTATAAAATAAAAAATACAGCAGACTTTTTGCCTGCTGTACATTTTCTTGTTTTTTATTCATTTACATTTACAGATCCAGCTTGCCGCACTTCTCTTCATGATTATTTACCAAATCTGCAAGTGTCACACTATCCACATACTGGTCGATTACTTTCTTAAGTCCTTCCCAGAACTCAAGTGTGGAACACTGATCCTGTCTCTCGCAGCGATTCGGCACGTCATCCAGACACGCAATCGGCGCAAGGCTTCCTTCCGTTGTACGGATAATATCTCCGGCTGTATATTCTTCCGGCTCTTTCGCCAGCATATAACCACCGTTATTGCCACGATAACTTCTTACATATCCGGCCTTTGTCAGCATCGGCATAATCTGTTCCATATATTTTAATGTAATTCCCTGTCTTGCCGATATGTCTTTCAGACGAATATATTCCCCATTTGCATTCTCTGCCAGATCAATCATAATTCTCAGTGCATATCTGCCCTTTGTTGATATCTTCATAGTACTTCACCTTTCATCCAGGTCTCTTCTCCCGGTTCTTCTCCTACTTAATTACTATGATATCACATTTTTTGACAAATGCCAATCCTCCGAACCATTCGTCCGTTATCCTTTTTCGCCTTTTTAATCCTGGAATGTCTTCAAAGCATCAATTGTTCTCTGAATCAGATCTTCCAGTGTCCATCCAAGCATAGCCGTGACTCGCCGTTGCATGGATGATCTTCTCATCGATTCCCCGTTCTTTCATGATATCCTGCGATTTGATACAGTGTTCTTCCGGATATTTCTCAAAATCCAGATCGTGTAAAAGTCCTACGATTCCCCAGAAATCTTCCTCATCCGCAAACCCGAGCTCTCTTGCAAAATAACGCATCGTATTCTCTACCGCCTGTGCATGCAGGAGATGAAATTCATCCTGGTTATATTCGGTTAATGATATCACGGAACTGCCATTTGTCAATCAGATATTGGATCTACTTTATTTTATACAGAGAATACATTGCAATGGAATCACTTAGTTTTTGTCAGAAATTTTTTGTAACTGCTATCAATCGCAAATGCTCCAAGCGGTGCAGTCAGTACAATTGCAAGCACTGCTACCGTCAGAACCACATCGCCACAGGCAAATCCAAGTGCCAGAGGATTCCTCCGATTGCAGCCTGTACGGTTGCTTTCGGTGTGTATGCCATCATCGTAAATAACTTTTCTTTTCCATTCATATCCGTTCCAAGCAGACATACAAAGACCCCTGCCATTCGGAAGATCACTGCGCCACAGATTAGAACGACTGCCTTGAGTCCTACATGAGACAGATATCCGATATTTACAGTCGCACCGACCAGTACGAATAAGAATACCTCTGCTGCCACCCATAATTTTTCCGCATTTCACAGATATCCTTTTTGCCACCGGTTCCCTGCATTTCTGCAGACTGACACCAAGAAACATCACCGCGATCAATGCGGAAAATGTAATTGCCGTTGTCATATGATCTTCCGCTGCTACCAATAGGAAGGAAATACAAAGCATGATCAATACCTTTACCGTATCACGGATATGTACTTTTTCATAATATTTTGCAAGAAACCAGCCGGTTAATAATCCTATGACAATTCCCAGAATGATCGATACCGGAATATTCAGGAAACTTACCACGGATACGCCTTTTTCCCTGCATAATTCCCGTAAATGTCGTAAACAGCACAATCACATATACATCATCCACGGATGCTCCGGCCAGGATTAACTGTGGGATTCCTTCCTCAGTCCCATATCCTTCTTCCATTAATTTCACCATACGCGGTACGACAACAGCGGGGGAAACTGCAGCAAGAACAGAACCTAAGATTGCCGATTCCAACAGCGAAAGTCCAAGTAAGCGGGGTGCCAGAACCATCATACCTAAAAGTTCAAAACTTGCCGGCACAAAACACATCATTACCGCAGGACGTCCGATTTTCTTAAGTCCCGAAATATCAAGTCCCAATCCGGCCCGCATCAGAATGATGATCAGTGCCATTTTGCTGAAGTTCCGACGAAATATTCAGGATATTTTCATCCAACAGGTTCAACACATATGGCCCGAGAACAATACCAGTGAGTAACATTCCCAGAAGTCCCGGCAATTTTAATTTTTTACAGATCCAGCTCATACTCATACCGCAGAGCAGGATCAGTGCAATACTTAATAACATAAAAATTCCTTCTTATTCATCTTTTTTAAACCAGGACAGTAAATCCCTCCGCATTAATTTTTCCATTAAATTCAGATTCGGGTCTGAGTGCTCCAACTCTCTGGAATAGCGGTATACCGTATCTACCACATCTTCCATCTCCAAAGATCTTCTCGTTCTTCAGCCACTGTGCCATCAGAAGTTCATGGATCAAAAGCACACTGACTACTGCCATCTGTACCTTCACATATGCCTCTCCGTCATAGACTGCACCGCAGAAATAGGTACTGATGAAATATACCAGAAGCTGCTCATACCAGATCTCATAGTCCGGCATGTGTGTATTCAGCCATGTGTGGAATTCCTGCTTATTCTTTGCATACTGTTCTTTGTACTTTGTACATTGTTCTTCACTGTCGCTGCAACCAATATCTCCGTAAAGTAAACTTTCTGCCTCAAGAAGATGCGGTTCCCAGTCATCCCTTAAGCGTTCCATCAGATACTGATTCCGGAAAATTTTCTTAATAAATGCATAGTTCTCATCTTCTGATAATTTTGCTTCTACAAACTGTACTGCCTTCTCTGTCTGGTATTTTTCAAATACATCATCAATTGAAAAGATATCCTCTCTCTTGATCCGCACCTGCAAGTCATGTGCAATTGCCAATACCAACCCCACACGCAAATCCAGCTTCTTTATCTCTGTCCTGAAGAATATCGATCATCACTTTTCTTGCATCTACCAGTTTTGAATACAGAAACGGGTCAAAATCATCATATTCTTCTTCCTTGTTACTTTCATAAGTCAGAAAACGCACCGGTTCCTTTTTACCAAGCAGAATTCTTGCTACCTCCGGATTCTGAAAGATCCGGTTACTTTTTTTGTATTTTTCAGTGCCGCCTCATCTGCTACGATCTGCCACCGGCACAGCAGGTATCTTCACATTCTCCTGCAATACAGGAAAATTCATGATAATAATCCGAATTGTATATAACATTGATTCTTCCTCCATTTTTATACAAAATCAATTTAACTTTGAGCATTATACCACATAATTTTTTCTAAAACAGCCATTTCGTTTGAACAGGTGCAAAAGCACAAAAAGCCCCCGGGCACTGGTATGCTACCCTCATATAGGACAATGAAATATAAAAGTCCTATATGGGGGTATTTTCATGTTCAGAAAGAGTAAGATAGAACCAGTAGAAAAAGTAAAAATAGTCGAACGCTACCTTGCAGGAGAAATTGGCATACGGCAAGCAGGAAAAGAATTGAGAGTTGATCATCATAGTATTCGAAATTGGATTTCTATTTATCAGTATGATGGACCAACTGGATTACTCAATCAACCGAAAAACAAATCTTATTCAAAAGATTTAAAAATATCTGCTATAAATGATTATCTTAACGGAGAAGGATCTCTTCAGGATATTTGCACAAAATACAGAATTCGTTCACACAGACAGCTTTCCGATTGGATTAAGGTGTATAATTCTGGTGGAATATTAAAAACATCCACTGGAGGTGCTTACATGAAAAAAGCAAAGAACACTACACTTGATGAGAGATTAAAAATAGTAACAGATTGTCTTGCAAATGATAAGAATTATGGTGCAATGGCACTCAAATATGATTGTTCCTATCAACAAGTTCGCAATTGGGTAATACGATACGAAAAGATGGGTCAAGCGGGTCTGGAAGACAGACGTGGACGTCGTATAGCTTCTCTTCCAAGCAGAACACCTGAAGAAGAGCTACGTGACAAGATAGCTGAACTGGAAAGAAGAAATCTAGACCTACAAATGGAGAATGATCTGTTAAAAAAGTCAGAGAACTGGAAAGGAGGGGTCGCTATCTTTAATCCATCGGTTAGCCGAATATGAAGCCATCCAAAAACTATCGTCTACTAAGCATTATCCCATAGATAGACTTTGTAAATATCTTAATGTTACACGTTCTGCGTATTACCGCTGGGGAAAATATCCGAAAAGTAATAATGAACTTCGAAACGAAAGACTATCCACTGAAATCCAAAGGATTCATCACCAGCATCCAGATATGGGATACCGGAGGATTCGTGATGAATTAGATGGACATAAAGGAATTCATGTGAATGATAAACGAGTACTTCGTATTTGTAGGAAATACGATATAAAATCAAATATTAAATGGAAACCTAAGAGTTGTACCAGAGGAGACAGAAATCCTGATCACATAGCAAAAAACTATTTACACCGTGAATTTCACGCCGAAAAACCGAATGAAAAGTGGCTTACAGATGTTTCTGAATTTAAATACTACAACGGAATAGAAGTTCATAAAGTTTATCTGAGTGCTATTTTAGATTTATATGATAGAAGGATTGTTTCCTTTAAAATCAGCGATCATAATGATAATCCATTAGTTATGGACACGTTTGATGAGGCTGTTCGTCAGGAGCCAGATGCACACCCATTAGTTCATTCTGATCGAGGCTTTCAATATACAAGCGCACAGTTTTATACTAGATTAAAAAACATCATATGAAGCAGAGTATGTCTAGAGTTGCCCACTGTATTGACAATGGACCAATGGAAGGGTTTTGGGGAATTCTAAAACGAGAAATGTATTATAAACAGCGTTTTAATGACAGAAGCTCTTTGATTACTGCGATAGCTAATTACATAGATTACTACAACAACCAACGACTTCAAAGGAAACTGCATGTAATGACACCAATGAAATATCATGAGCAATATACAAAAGCAGATAAAATATCGCCAGCCATAGCATGGCTGACGATACAAAAATTTATTATTTTTATTGTCCTCTTGACGGGGAGCATACCACACTTTAGGAGGAAAAGCCTGGGGAATCGCATAACTTACATTGGTATATAAATGGATTCTCAAGAATTTATTTTTATTATTATCTCAGTTTATTTAATAAAACTTACATGCTTACAGATCTCTTCTGTAGCAGCATCTTTCTTCTTATTGTATTCAACCTTTCTTTCTTCAAAGAGGTTGTCTCCGTTTGCATCGATAGAAACGATCAGTGGTCCGAATTCTTTTACGCGGCAGTTCCAGAGTGTCTCCGGCATACCAAGATCTCCCACTCGGCTCTTACGATCTCTTCTACTTCTGTTGCGGCTACTACAGCATTTCCAGCAGGAATACGCAGTGGATTGCTCCGAATTCTTTACATGCACGCTCTGTATTTTCTTTCATACCACCCTTACCGATGATCACACGTACACCAGTTTCTTTTACGAATTCGTACTCGAATTTTTCCATTCTCATACTTGTTGTCGGTCCTACAGATACCATTTCGAATTTGTCATTTTCCAGTGGACGGATGATCGGTCCTGCATGAAAGATTGCGTTGTTTCTTACATCTACAGGAAGTTCTCTTCCTTCTTCTACTAATCGACGGTGAGCTACATCACGACAGGTTGTCATACTTCCGTCAAGATATACGATGTCACCGATCTTGATATCTTTTAAGTCTTCTGCTGAAACAGGTGTTGTTAAGAACCTTTTACCGTTCTTTACTTCTACCATTATAACTCTACCCCCCGTATGTGTTGTAATTTTATAATTAAGATCTTTATCAAAAACAATGTGTCCTCTTCTGTGGCTCCAGCATCCTACGTTAACTGCGACACCAATTGTAGACGGATGACGTGCTGTGTTCTCAATATTAACGCCCATAACAGAATATTTTCCGCCCATTCCCTGTGGTCCAAGGCCGATTGCATTGATTCCATCTTCGAGAAGAGTCTCCATCTTAGCTGCACGCTCGTTCTCATTGTGTGATCCGATCGGACGCATCAGTGCTTTCTTAGAAAGTAGTGCTGCCGTCTCAACAGAAGTTGCTACACCTACACCCACAAGAAGCGGAGGGCAGGCATTTAATCCGTATGTTGTCATAACATCCATAACGAACTTTGTACTCCTTCGTATCCTTCACCTGGCATAAGTACCATAGCTTTTCCAGGAAGGGTACATCCGCCACCTGCCATGTATGTGTAAATTTCACATTTGTCACTGTTTGGAACGATATCCCAGAATACAGTAGGAGTTCCCTTTTCCTACGTTCTTTCCTGTGTTGTATTCATCAAATGTCTCTACACTGTTATGACGGAGAGGTGCTTCAAATGTTGCTTTACAACAGCGTCCTTCAGCAAGTCCTTCAAGTTCATTAATAAGTGGGAAGTTGGTTCCGCACTTTACCCAGAACTGAAGCACACCTGTATCCTGACAGCTAGGTCTGTTCAGTTTTACAGCAAGTTCCTGGTTCTTGAACATGGTGTCATAAATTACCTTTTGAAAGCGGGCTGTCTTCTTTCTCACGCAGCTCTGTTAATTTTTCAATGACATCATCTGGCAGTTTCTTTGCAACATGAGCAATAAACTTAGCCATGTGTTCCGTAAGCTGTTTTACCTGTTCTTCTTTAGACATTTTCATATCCTCCTTGAAATTCTATTAAAAATTTTTAGTTCCTATCTATATTCCCACAACAGTATTGTGATGAAAGACAGCGAAAACTTTTATCACAAACTGTCATGAGAGGTATGTCTGCTTACATCTTCCGTTTTTATGGAGATTAGAGGTCAAATACTTCCTTATGTTTATGGGAAGAATGGATAGAAGATTGGAAGCAAGATCATACTTACTATGGTTGCTACTACGATCATAGGGAGTACCTGCTTTCGCATAATCTTTGAAAGTATATCCTCCGGCTGTCACAACCATCGTATTTGCAGGCATACCGATTGGAGTAGCGTAGGCACAGGAACCTCCGATGACACATGCCATAAGCACTGCTCTTGGATCTGCTCCCATCCCCTGTGCAATGGAAACACAGATTGGAGCCATCAGTGCGGTGGTAGCGGTGTTTGACATAAAGTTTGTCAGTACACAGCAGAGCATGAAGATTACAAATGTTAATATGTATGGTGAAGGGTTATCTCCCAGCATTCCGATTACTTTATCTGCGATCAGTTCTCCGGCACCGGTTGCTTCCAGTGCAGACGCAAGGGAAAGCGTACCTCCGAATAAGAAGATCGTCTTCAAGTCGATGGAAAGGAGTGCGTCTTTCTCACTGATAACGCCTGTAACGATCAGTGCAAGTGCTCCCACACATCCTATGACACATAACTTAATACCAATCTGATCTTCAAAAATCATTCCCAGAAGTGTTAATAACAGGATGATCAGTGAAAGGGTCTGTTTCCACTTTGGAACATTGCTGAAATCTTTTGTCTCATCAAAGATTCCCTCACCGCTTGTGTCCACTTTATCCGGCAGGAATTTGTATCCGAACAGTGCGAAGAAAATAATTCCTACGACCAAAATTGGAAGACCTACTTTCGCATAATCGAAGAATCCGAATTTCAGTCCAATCTTCTCCATGGATGACTGTGCGATCATGTTACCAGGTGCACCGATCAGTGAAAGGTTACCTCCCATCGCTGCTGCAAATACCAGCGGCATTAAAAGTCTTGATCTTGAATATCCTGACTTTGCTGCAATTCCGATAACTACCGGAATTAAAACTGCTGCTGTTCCTGTGTTGGAAAGCACACCGCTCATCACTCCTACAATAATCATGATCGCAATGATAAGCTGTCTCTCTGTCTTGGCAAAATGTGTAACCACTCCGCCAATCTTATTTGCCATACCTGTTTCAAACAATGCTCCCCCGACAATAAACATTGCCACGAACAAAATGACATTGCTGTCGATGAATCCCGAGAATGCAGTCTGCCAGTCCAATACCCCTGTGACTACCAGTCCCACACAGACAATCATCGATGTTACCCCAAGCGGAATCTTTTCAAGCATGAACATGATGATTGCAAATGCCAGAAACAGTAATGTAATTGTTATCTGACTCATCTTCATTACCTCCTTGTAATTATTTCGTTCGATTTCTCGGATACGTTTTTGTTTGATCTTTGATGTATGATATTTGATTTTGTATCCAAATCTTGATTATAAAATACTCCTTAATAATAAAAATGTCAATAGGTATTTATAGATTTTGGCATATGTTATAAAACTGTATATCGTCTTTTGTTCAAAATCACCATATTCAGCGTTTTTTGTATTGAAAGGACCTGCCACAGGCAACTTTTCTTGCATACTTAGACAAAAAAGTGCATTGTTATTTACCACAAAGGTAAATAACAACGCACTAATTATTTATAATATGTAAGCATATCATCCCGGCTCCGCATAATATGATCATACATCGCCTTCTGTGCTTCCTTCTGATCATGAGCCTTGATTGCTCTCCATATCCTTTCATGTTCTTTAATCGACACTTTCGCATAATCCTCTTCTGATACCATGCTGCCCATAGACAGACCATTCCATAATTCAGAAATCATATTTTTCATCTTCTGGTTACCTGCCGCAGACCAGATCTCATGATGAAATGCACGGTTCAGATCTGTATATTGCTTTAAATTGCCTTCCTTCAGAGCCTCTTCTGCTTCTTCGTACACGGATTCTATCTCCGATATGTCCGTCTCCGGCTCTTCTGCAAGCGATGCTCCCGCACTTTCTAAAATTGCACGAAGTTGATAATGTTCTTTAATATAAGTTTCCGTAATTCCAAGTACTACAGCTCCTTTGTTCTTGCGCAACTGTATTAACCCACCTCTTGCAAGTATCTGAAATGCCTCTCTTACCGGCATCGCCGATACATTTAACTGTGTGGCTACACTTTCCAGTGAAAGGACTTCTCCTTCTTTCATCTGCCTGGACAAGATTGCCTTCCTAAGTTCTGCCGCTACCTTCTCCTTGGCCGACGGCATCTTAATTGGTTTTAATCCATTCATTCATTCATCCCTCTCTTTCATTGACCGCTCTTGCAAGCAATTTAAAATATACATCCAGAGATTTTTCTACTTTCTTCAGTTCCCCATTTTCTAAAAAGTTCTGTCATCTTATCCTTTTCTTCTTTTATCTTATCTGCATAATGTCCCGTTGATAGTGCAAAACGGATATAGCTGTCACTGGCATTTCTTAAAAGTCTTTTGATATACTCATTTTCCACCAGATCACACATAGCTTCTGCAGGCTGTACCTCTCCTGACAATCCCGATGTCATAAGCAACTCTTCCAACTGCGCAGTCTTTCCACTATGTTTCAGACTGTTCAATGCCTTCTTTGTCATCTCCGAAATCATACTGTAGATCAGACATATCTGTTCTTTATCCAATTCTGTCACAGTAATTCTTCTGGTTGCAAGGCGGATAATTAACCCCTGATTTTCCAGGATCTGGAAAGCTTCCCGGATTGAATTCTGGAAGCTTCAAACGCTTCTGCCAGTTCTTCTTGTTTTAACTGACTTCCTCCGGGAATTCTTCCGACAATATTTCATCAGCGATCTGTTCCGCCATATAGTCGCTCAATCTTTTTTCTGATATATCTTTCATAATTTTCCCTTGATTTAAAACCTTATAACAATAATGTATCCAAAATCAAGGAAAATGTAAAGAGTTATTTTTCGTTTTCTAATATTGTGGGCTGCATATTCCACGAAAAAATCATAATATTTTACAAATATTTCTTCATATCCTGAATCAGCTTTTCACATGTCTTTTCAAATTTCTTTGCAAGTGAAATGCTTTTTTTTCCGCTTCCGGATAACGATTTAATTTCTCTGTAATGGATTTTATTCCCATATTTGCCCCGTCGATCATCATTTCCGCAATCTTCGAACTGTCATCATTGAGCATCATCTTTACTTCAGCACTGATCCAGGCAAATGTCTCTGCTGCCTTTTCTGACAGCTTCTCCTCCTGCAATTTTCCTTCTGACAATCTTATTGATTCCTTCTCCATTTTTTCATAGTCTTCTTTATATTTACAGAACAAGTCCTGAAGCTCCTGACTCTTCAGATATACCGCCAACTGCTCGATACTATTCAGTGCCATCCGGCATCCAGAATTACATTCCTTCAGAATTTCGTATGTTGATGTGTCCATGATACTTCCTCCTTTTTAAATTGCTTGCTATCTTTTTTATACTTTGTCTTTCTTCATGTATTTTTCATTATTTTTCTTTTATAGTATGTCTCGAATTTTGTTTTCTATGTATTTACCCCAAATAACACTGGCAATTTTTCTTGCATACTTAGCTATCTACAGAACACAGGATGATTAAAAAAAGCCCTTGCAGATATCATTTTAATATCCACAAAGGCTTTTCTATCTCTCATATTCTTAATTTACCATAAAATACTTCAGACTGATTTCATTAGACGCAACATCTGCAAGGTTGACACAGCTGTTTCCCATACGATCGATCAGATGCAAGATATTCGTAAATGGTGTCGTAAGGCTTGCTTTACATTTTCCTTTATTGACACGCTGTACATGTGCTTTTCGCATCTTCAGATCTAGATCCATGATCTTATCTTTCCGTTTGATCAGCTTCTCTGTCTGAACTGACTTATCACCCTGTAATGCCTTGATTGAATCGGTAAACATCTTCTCCAGTGTCTTCAGGCTTTTCTGCAACTCTTCCATCGCTTCCGGTGTATATTTGTATCTGTTTTCAATCTTTTCCTGTACACATTTGGCAACTTCTACACTCAGCGTTCCCATACGTTCCACATCGCTTAAGATGTACATAAGACTTGCCGTCTGTGCAGCCTGCTGCTCTGTCATCGTTCCGGCTGAGAACAAAGCTGCCAGATATTCCGTGATCTGATCCGTCAGTTTCTTAATCTGCAGTCCCTTTTCCTGCAGTGGTTCCAGTTCATTCATATCTTCAGTTTTGACAATTGTGATCGTATCTGCCACAACAACTTTAACCATTTCACTCACACGAAGAATTTCCTTTGCAACCAACTGAAGTGCCGCTGCCGGTTGGTTTATGATCTTATCATCCAAAAATACCGGTTTTGCAGAATCCATATCGACTGCTTTTCCATCCGGAATCAACGTCATAACAATCTTCACCATGAATTTGATCAGACAGACCCAGATCAGTGTCATTGTAATATTGAATAATGTATGCGCATTTGCAATCTGTCTTGAAATCACCTCAACTTCTGGTCCTTTCGGAGAAATATGCTGATCAGCGCTGCAAATGGTTTCACAAACCAGATAAATAGCAGACATCCGAAATGTTGAAAAATACAGTGTGCAACTGCGGTACGTTTCGCATCTTTTGTCTGACCGATACTTGCCAGAAGTGCTGTGATTGTAGTACCGATATTATCTCCAAGCAGGATCGGGATTGCTCCTGCAAGTCCAAGCATACTTGTCACGCCGTCAGGTCCCGGCTGTGATGCAAAGTTCTGCAATACTGCGATCGTTGCACTACTACTCTGTACTACCAGTGTCATAAGCGTTCCGACAAATACGCCAAGTACCGGAATATGTGCTACTCTTTTCAATCAGATTCGTGAACACTGGGCTGGATGCTAGCGGTTTCATAACATCTCCCATGGTCTCGATTCCAAGGAATAACAGACCAAATGCGAATATTGTCTGACCGATACTCTTCACTTTTTCAGATTTCGCAATAAACGAAATGATAAATCCAATAAAAATAATGATATAAATGTAATCGCTGATCTTAAATGCGATAATCTGTGCCGTCATCGTCGTACCGATATTCGCACCAAAGATGATTGAGATTGCCTGTGGCAGACTCATAAGTCCCGCACTGACAAAACCGATCGCCATAACGGTTGTCGCACTACTGCTCTGTAATACCGCTGTAGTAAGTGCTCCTGCGATAACCCCAAGTACCGGGTTCTTAGTCAGAAGTGCAAGAATGCTTTTCATCTTTTCGCCGGCAGCTTTCTGCAGGCATTCACTCATCATATTCATTCCATAAATAAAGATTGCCAGGCCTCCTAAAAGCCCGAATATTATCTGCAATTTTTCATTCATAATATTTCCCCATTCTCCTTCATTCGTCGTCTGTAGAACCTGCCGCCGGCAGCTTCTTTCAACACATGATGTTCCCTCGCCGTTACGGGCTTATTGTAACGAAGGTGTATGCAAGCCTTCATATCAAATCTATGTTAAATCTATGTAAAATTGTACCCAGAGTTTATATTACATTAAATTCTATGAAATTATTTCCGAAAAAAAAAAATGTAAAGGAATCATCAAATGTATGCAAAATTATCTGAATACATAAGATGATTCCTTTTATTGTTTATTCCTATTGTTTCTAATATAATGGTTCATTCTCAATCAGATATTGCAAGAATGCCTCGCAGCCTTCTTTCACATCGTCATAAGTCACGTCAAAATTCCCCGTGTACCACGGATCTGCAATGTCTCTTTGCCTCTCCTGTATATTCCAGTAACAGATGTACTTTTGTTCCGGATCTTTCCGGATGATGCGGTTGATGTTGCGAATGTTCCACTGTTCCATGCCGATCAGGTAATCGAACTCTTCATAATCTTTTCGCGTCATCTGACGTGCTCTGTGATTCCCACACGGGATTCCTTCTTCTTAATTTGTTCTGTGTCCCATAGTGTACCGGATTGCCATCTTCTTCGTTACTAGTTCCGGCAGAGTCGATGTAGAAAGATGACCCAGATTCGCTTTTTTACTAAATCTTTCATTACATATTCTGCCATGGTGGAGCGACAGATGTTGCCGTGGCAGATGAAAAGCACTTTTATCATTGTTGCATATCCTCGCATTTCTTAGTTTTTCTTGGTATTTCGGGCTTTGTGAGCCTTTGTAAATTTTTGCTTTTTGGCATAACTTTGTTTATATTTGCATAATATCGTCCGCAAAGGTGTAAAATAAGGTGTATATTTTTCTATTTTACACCTTGCTGTTTTCAATTAAAAATCCTAATTACACAATCCGAATCTGAGCGATTTCTTCTCTGGCATCCTCAAGATTTACATGCGTATATGTATTCAGCGTTACGCTGATATCTGAGTGGCCCATCAAATATTGCAATGCTTTTGGATTCATTCCGGATTTTGCCATATTTGAGCAATAGGTGTACCGACATACATGCGGTGTAATGACAGGCATCTGTACTTTATAAGTATTATTATACTTTTGAATGATGTGTTGAAAGTAATGCTCCCAGTGCAGAGAATAACAAATACTTCCGTTTTTATCAAAGTATAAGAATCCACTTTTTCCATCTACCATAGGCTGCTTTGGGCGGGTTTCGTTTTTCTATTATTTTCTGAAAAGCATTCCTCTACATCCGCAGTCATAGGTATCTTTCTCGTTCCGCTGGTTGTTTTAGTCTCTTGTATATAATATCCGATTTTTGATTTTTCTGCAATTGATGATCGATGTTGATCGTATGCTCCTTAAAATCAATATCAGAAATCGTTAAACCACAAAATTCCGAGATTCGAAGGCCGGTTTTAAATAATATGTAGATTCCCTCATAATACCTGCAAAATGAGGATCCTCCTTCACAAACTGTAAAACTTACGCTCCTCCGCTCTGCTGATTGCCTCTCTTGTCACACTGTCATTCACGACCACTTCCATTAGCTGAAACTGAAATGGGTTTTTCCTGATCAGGTCATCGTCCACCGCCAACTGAAATGTCGGACGAAGGACTCCTCGGATCGAATGGATGGAACTATAGCTTTTCTTTTCTACCTGCTGAAGATGTATCAGCCAACATTTTGCATCCGAAATCCGAACCGTATCAATCCTTCTTTTTTCCAAATGGATCTTTCTTCAATATATTGATAACTGTTCCGTATCCTGCAACTGTAGTAGGTCTGACGCCGGTTTTGGTTGATATATATTTTCAACCAGTTCCAGCACTGTCATATTTCCGCCATTTGTTGCAATCTGCTCGAAAATGATCCGCCTGAATTTTTTCTTCTCCATCTCGAAGCGACAAAGTACGGTGCTTTCCTTTCGGAGTTGCATCTTTATGGTCTAAGCGCCAGCTATATACGCAGCGCTCCTTTCCCATCTCATCGACATACTTAAAATCGATATCTGCCATCAGATAACTGTATTTCTCCATTGTGTAATATACGTCCTCTATGATCTCTCCTTTTTCACTCATAATCTTTTTGTCTCCTTCATCAAATGCTCATTTAACTTGGAAGACCGTCTCGGTTTATTCATTATACCACAAGACCTTCCCTTCGCTAAGATAAAATGAACATTATTTTCATTACCATTTTTCTATTCTGTCACTTAAACTGTACTGGCTGTGTCCAGATAATCTTCAAATAATTTTCTTTTGAACCGGATGTGCGAACCAACTTCCAAAATAAAATCTGCTCCTTCATTTTCACCTGCAATCTGTCTTAATCTCTTTTCTCCGATTCCGTAATATTCAGCTGCTTCGAAACATTTAAAGAATATTTCTTCCAAACAGGTATTGTTTTTTTCTGTATGATTCATTCGCATTTTTCCTCCCCTCTGTTGGTGTTCAACAAGGTTTTCGCTTTCTCCATTTTCATACTTGCAATCGCTTCTCGTTTGCTTGTGCCTCCAACATACACGGGTGTACACATTTCTAAAATACGGTCATAGATACGCCTCTTATCCAACATGGTCTCGCTTTTTATTTCTTTCAGTGGAAGATTAGTCGTGATGATCAATGGTCGTCCTGAACGGATCCTACGATCTATGACACTGAAAATAATTCCTAATGCATATTCTGAATTTCGTTCCACTCCAAGATCATCAATAATCAAAAGCTGGTAAGAAGCCAATGCATTGATATATTCCATTTTGTCTGCCAGTGGAAATATATCATCGATAATGGTATTGAAATTTGTCATCTTTACCGTTACTTCTCGTTTGAGAAGATCATTGGCAATACACCCGGCAATATAACTTTTCCCGAGTACCAACCGGTCCCCAAAACAAACAACCAATATGATTTCTTTTCATTTCATCCCAGTTATCAACATAGCTTTTGGCCTTATGCATTACCGCATCTGACATATCTGCATTTTCAAATGTCCACTCTTCCATTCTGCTCTCGTCAAAACAGATGCTCGTATTTCTGCTGACTAATTCCCGGTGCTCTTTGTCTTTAAAATATTTTTGTTCTTCTTCATATGCTTTTCTGTCACAGGCACATTGCCTGGAATGTTTTTTCATCCCCATAAAACTACCCTTAGGGAAAAAAGCTTCTTTCGCTTCCCCACAGACTTTGCAATATCGCAAACCATCACTGCCTACACATACGGGATCTTCTTCTCTCATCACAAACTCTCTCCCTCCCCATAGCAATAATTTACTTCATGATATTTATTACTTTTATATTTCTCAGTTACTTTACTAGGTGCCACATTTCCGGCTTCTGCACAGCCATTTTTATGACCAGATGATGGGTGCTTTTCCGGCTCTATTACAGCCATCTTTTCAACCGCCTTATCATCAACCGGCTGTAAACCTATCTCATCAGATGGAATTTTCACATATAAATGATTAGGTTTTGAAAATCCACCGGATCTGCGAACCAATAGTCCCACATCATCTAATTCCTTCAACGCTGTTTTTACAGAAGATTTGCATTTATCGATTTGAACAGACAATTCTTCTATTGGAAATATCAAATAAACATTTCCATACTTGTCTATCCAGCTATTCTTTCTCGATATCCGTGCCCGGTCATACAAAATCATATAAAGAAATTTTGCATTTTGAGAAATTCTCATCTTTAGCAAAAATTCGGAAACTGGAAGTACTGAAGCATCTGCTCAGACTCCTTCATGTATTCATATTTCATTCTTTTCTCGCCTCGTTTCTGTTTCTAATTGTTGTAAAAATCATTTTTATGCCGGCTAAAAAATGTCCTTACACATATACAAAAGATGAAGGGCATAAATACAGCCTCTTAATGAAAATTTTTTATTTTTCCTGCATAAAATACCCTTTCATTAATACGAAATGCTGAGAGGCATTTTTACAGCCCCCTGAGGAAATTTTTTTATTTTTTTCTGTTAATCAAATATTTGAAAATAAAAAAACAACTCACCTATTCCAGGTGAATGCCTTATCAAAATTTCCTTATTTTGTTGTCTATGACGCTTACTCAGAAACGCTTGCGTGTCTGCTAAAATGTAATTGCCTGCAATTATATTTTCACGTGGGTATGGGGACGTAATCCCCATCAAGTCCGCCACTCGTAAGTAATACAATATTGTCAAAATGACAATCAAATCTTTGTAATAAAATATTATGATGTTCACTAATCATTATGAACTCTTGTCTTTTAAGCATATCTTTATTAGATTTATATGTCATTTTATGATAGAATTAATTTTGAAGAGGAGGTATTATTATAGACTATTTATCGGCAGCAAAAATGAGATATTATTCAAAAGATAACTCTGAAAACATCATAAAAAATTTAAACAAGAAACTTTCTGCTAATATTTCAGCATAGTAATGTCATAGAAAAAGTATCATTTCAGTAGTAAAATACTGGCTAAAAGCAGACAGTATTTGGAGAGTACCGTTTAGACATCAGGAGGTAACATAATGGGTAAGAACACGACAAATGATATGACGCAGGGAAACTGCATGCGTTTACTGGTACAGTTTTTTCTGCCGATCCTGGCAGGAAATCTGTTTCAGCAGCTATACAGCTTTGCAGACTCTATGGTGGTGGGAAAAGGAATTGGCGATACAGCACTTGCAGCGGTCGGAAATACCAGTTCCGTACATTTTCTGATCATTGGTTTCGCAATTGGGCTGACAGGAGGATTGGGAATCTGTATTTCTCAGTCTTTTGGAAGTGGCAATTATGAAAAACTTCGTAAAGAGCTGGCAATGTCTGTCTGGATCTGTCTGGCCGTTGGGATTGTGATCACAGTGGTAAGTCTGGCCTTCATGCGGCAATTATTTACATTTCTTCATACACCAGAAGATCTGATGACGGAAACACTGCAATATTTCGGAACAATTCTTGCGGGAACCACCATTACAATTTTTAATAATTTTGCCATGACACTTCTACGTTCCGTCGGAAACAGCAGGGTGCCTCTGGCTGCAATGATAATTTCCGCCATTGCTAATGTTCTGATGGATCTGTTATTCGTTTTCCCGTTGCACATGGGTGTTTTTGGCGCAGCGTTAGCCACTGTTCTGGCACAGGTTCTGTCTGCGCTTTACTGCTGTTACTACATAGGAAAGGAAAAAAATCTGATCCCGAAAAAAACGGACTGGAAACCACAGGGTGTGATCATCAAAAAACTGACATTGAAAGGCCTGCCGGTTGCCGTTATGAATTCTGTCACTGCAGTGGGCGGAATGGTGTTGCAGACATTTGTCAACAATATGGGAACAAGCTATGTGGCTGCCTATGCGGCATGCACCAAGATCCTCGGTCTTTTTGAACAGCCGGCAAATACAGTGGGCCTGGCACTTCTTACTTTTGTGGGACAGAATTATGGTGCCGGAAAAAAAAGGAGCGGATACGTACCGGTATCCGGGAAGGAGTTATCCTGACGATCCTGATAAATATTCCACTGGCTCTGATGTTGCTGTGTATTCCTGAGTTTCTGACTTCTTTCATGTTAAATGATGCGTCGATTATTTCTTACACAAGAGATTTTCTGGCGGTTACAGGCATCTGTCTGTTTCCTCTGGGATGGCTGTTTGTGTTCCGCAACGGGTGTCAGGGCATGGGACATACGTTTGTTCCGATGCTTTCAGGAGTCCTGGAAGTGTCTCTTCAGTGGTCATGGTAAAGCTGCTGACTCCATATCTGGCTTTTCGTGGTGTTGCTCTGGCAGAAGTATCTGCCTGGATCGGCGCCTGGATCATGTTGATGATCACTTACTGGATCTATCAGGAAAGAACGGATTCTTTTCGGTAAGTCTGAGGAGAACATCCTACCTTGGTGCGAAACTGTCGATTGAAATTTGAAAGGTTATGAAATCCGGTATCGAAAGCAATGTCGGAGATATTGCGATCCGTATTGCGCAGAAGGTCGCATGCTGATCGGATACGTACCTGATTCAAATATTCAATGGCTCCGAGACCGAAATTCTGTTTGAAACAGCTCATAAAGTAACTGCTGCTCATATGAGCGATCTTTGCCAGCTGCTCTATGGTGACAGATTCAGAATGATGTTTCTGTATATAAGTGAGAACAGGCCGAAGTGTTTCGGTCAGCCGGGATTCTGTCGAAGCCGTGTGTTCGGTGCAGAGTCCCGGTGTCGATGCCAGCAGATAAAATAAGCGGAGCAGTTCGCCTTTCAGTAACAGATCCGACGTTGCAAGATTTTTGTGCGCACACTGCATAATAGTCCGGACCGAATCATGGAGCTCATGATACCCCGGGGTTTCCTGAGATACAGGGACCAGAACTCTTCGTCTGGAAGAAAAGATCGGCAGCAGAATATCTGTATAACAACGGTCATCGTAACTTCCCACCAGCATATTCTGATGAAAAACAATGGTATCATAAAAAAAGAGCTGTGCTCATCCGACATGATAGCATGAAGGACGTTGGGCTGGATCAGAAAGATGTCTCCCCGGTTTGGCAGAGATGGTCTGATCCTCGTATTTGAAAAAACCATTTCCAGATTTTATGTAATTTAATTCCATTTCACTGTGCCAGTGCAGCGGTACACTCGTAAAATAATCCGGTATACCGCAGTCATAGTAACTGTATGGAACCTGAATGGATCCGTGTTGGCACTTTTCTTTTATCGCATAAAGATTCATAACGCAGATACGCAACAAGATTTTGTATGATCTGTTCTTACCAAACATATCTTTATTCTCCATTGTAAAATTATACATCTCTTTACAATCATATATTATTTTAAAATGCTTTTTTCCGCAAGAGCTTTTAACAATTAAACAACCTTTATCTTCTTACCTAACTATCCATTTGTACCGTTCTATTTTATAACTACTATATGGTAGGTGTATACCGTCAGATAAATACCTATAAACCTCAAATATTCTTTCAAATTACAAATTAATACATTATATCATCTAATAAGTTTTACTTTCATTTTCCCCATGATCATGAGGCTTTTTCATTCAAATTGTGCGATTATGTAAAAAGCGTAGGTTTCTCCACGCATTTATATTATTATTTCAGCTTTTCCAATCCGATCTTCCAAAGGTGTAAAAAGGTGTAAATTCTACATTTCCATCCAAGAACCCAATAAACTCAAGGCTTTTTGCTCCCGTCCCTTAAACACTGCCGTGGCAGATGAATAATACTTTTTTATCTTACTCATTTTATCTCCTTATATCTTCTCAAAGCCTTGTAAATAAGGCTTTCATGAGTTATTTGTGCATGTTTTGGGTTCAAACCGGTTTTTATCCAGTTCTTTCTTTGCTTCTTTCAACCTGGCAAGTTCTTTTTTTCGCATCGTCATAGCCGGTATGCGTGTAAATATTAAGCGTCAGATACATCTGAGTGTCCCATCAGATATTGCAGTGTTTTTGGATTCATTCCAGAATTTGCCATATTTGTACAATATGAATACCTACAGATATGCGGGTAATCAAGGGTAATTGTAATAAATGTTCTTTGTTGTACTTCTCTTGCATGCTGCATATACTTTTCCCAGTGAAGTGCAACCATCAGTTCCATTCTTATCCAGGGAACAAAAATCCCCATATCCATCCACTGTTGGCTCTTTCTTCGTCTTTTTGCGATTCTTCAGAATACGAAGGAATGCATCTTTCACATCTTCTTCCCTAGGCAACAATCTGGTTCCACTTGTCGTTTTGTGGAAACAATCTCATACTTCATATCTCTGGTTCTTTGCAATTGATGATCAATTCGTATCACTTCATTCTTGAAATCCAAATCTCGCACGGTAAGCCCACAAAACTCTGAAATTCTTAGTCCCGTCTTAAATAAGATGTAAAATGCATCATAGTAACGGTTATAGTGTGGATCATTCTTTACAAATTCCAGGAATCTTGCCTCGTCCTCTAAGGAAACTGCTTCTTTTTCTGACTGTCATTGACCAGTATCATACCAAGTTCAAATCCGAATGGATTCTTAAGAATCAGATCATCATCTACAGCCATCTGAAATGCCGGTCTTAACACGCCTCTGATCGAATGAATTGAACTGTATCCTCGTCCATCTCTTTGAAGCTTAATCAGAAATACCTTCGCATCAGACAGCTTAACGTCATCCACCTTCTTATGAGAAAATTCTTCTTTTTTCAGTATATTTACAACAAAATTATAGTTTGCTAATGTATTGTGCTTCACTCCTGTTTTAATGAAAGATATCTTTCCACCAGTTCAAGCACCGTCAACTTACTTCCGGTGATTCCCTGCATCTGTAAGGACTGTACTTTGCGTTCTTTCTCTCTCAGTGACGAATCCGTTCTTTGCCTTCCGGCATCTTATCCGATTCTGTCAATCTCCAACTATATAATGTTTTTCACTTTCCAAGTGAATCTGTATATTTATAACGATATCTTCCACTTGGTTCCTGCCATTCTCCCTGCTGGAGAACTCTTCCTTTATCATCACGTCTCTTTGAAATCATATTCTACCTCAAGGGGAAGCAACATGATATTGTTAGTATATCACGTTGCTTCCACCTCGAACACCTCCTTCTTTTTTATTTTTTAGTCTTTGTTTTTATATTGCACTAAGTGTATCTACAAATCGTTCAAATCTTTCTCTCTTAATCTGCACGCGGTTTCCGTTCCACAACAGATATTCTGCATTGGGATTTTGCTTACCAATTTACGAAGCTTTCCTTCTCCAATACGGAAATATGCCGCCGCTTCCTCAATAGATAATGTATACTTGTTCCATATGAATCAGGCCTGATTCAATTGAGAGCACAAAAACAATTTATTACCACTGCATCAGACTTTCTTTTTACGCCCTCATATACCGAAACGCTCAGAGGGTAAAATACAGTGGGCAAATGCAAAAAATTTTATTTTTTTTTTTTGTCTCTCACATATACAAAAGAAAGAACGGTGTTTTTACAGGGTGTTGGAGAAATTTTTTTATTTTTGTGCAAAAAAAATAGCTATAAGACTCCATTCTTTGAAATCTTATAGCTTTGCTATTGATAATATTGAGTTACTATTAGTTTTAATAATTAGAATTATTTTATCAACTTATAAATTTTTCCAAGTTCATATGCCTTCTTCATTATATCCACATGATTCTCAGCTGTATTTGCTGCATCAATTCCACCGCCACCGACCATGCCTTTTAAGGAAGCATTTTCAAAACAATCTACCCAGCCTTGCAGCCCATTATAGGCTTTCTCAAATGCACTTTCATCATTCTCAGCGGCAGTTGCAATCATATAAATATCTCTAAATGAATAATCTGTCGAATATAAAGGATTCAATCTATCAAGAAGTGTTTTCATCTGGCCACACATCTCATAGTAATAAATTGGTGTTGCATAGACAACGACCTCCGCATCCTTTACTTTTGCCATAATATCTGCAACATCATCCTTCAGTACACACATCTCATTCCTCTGACAGGATAGACAACCGATACAATATTTTATATCTTTTCCTTTCAAAGAAAAGAAGTTCCACATCATGCCCGGCTTCTTTTGCTCCCTTTGCACACTCATTTGCGAGTATATCAGAATTGCTCCCTCCTCGAAGACTTGTCGATATGATCAATACTTTTTTACCATAATTAACCAACTCCGTTTTCTTCAAAAAATTTCTGGATTTTAT
>VOFB01001203.1_pt1 | contig 46001 bp, 54 predicted proteins | sample 5384141 | NCBI WGS metagenome assembly VOFB01 (sample SAMN12384721, study PRJNA508395) | human gut metagenome | isolation source: healthy gut A | host: Homo sapiens | reverse complement strand
TGGGACTACAAGGATCTCGGCGAGATGCTCGATTGGGATGCCGTGAACGAGTTCAGAAGACACGCTCTGAACCCTGAGCACCCGGTTCTCCGCGGCCAGGCACAGAACGGCGATATCTTCTTCCAGGCTCGTGAGGCTTGCAACAAGTACTACGATGCGATTCCGGAGACCGTTGTCGATTACATGAACAAGGTCAACGAGAAGATCGGCACCGATTACAAGCCCTTCAACTACTATGGCGCTCCGGATGCGGAGAAGGTCATCATCGCTATGGGCTCTGTCTGTGAGACCATCGAAGAAGTGATCGATTACCTCGTAGCAGCCGGCGAGAAGGTTGGCCTTGTTAAGGTTCACCTTTACAGACCGTTCGTTGCAAAGTACCTGCTTGACGTGCTTCCGGAAACCGTTAAGACGATCTCCGTGCTCGACAGAACGAAGGAGCCGGGCTCCATCGGCGAACCGCTGTACCTTGACGTTCTGGCTGCTATCAACGGCACGCAGTTCGGCTGTGCTAAGGTTCTCACCGGTCGTTACGGCCTCGGCTCCAAGGATACGAAGCCGGCTGACATCATCGCTGTTTACCGCAACATGGAAAAGGGCGACGATGCGAAGAAGAAGTTCACCATCGGCATCGTGGACGATGTTACGCACCTGTCCCTCGAAGCAAACGAGCACCCGGATACCGCACCGGCAGGCACAAAGTCCTGCAAGTTCTGGGGCCTCGGTTCTGACGGCACCGTCGGCGCTAACAAGAACTCCATCAAGATCATCGGCGACCACACCGATATGTACGCGCAGGGCTACTTCGCCTACGACTCCAAGAAGTCCGGCGGTCTGACAATGTCTCACCTGCGTTTCGGTCATACGCCGATCAAGTCCACCTATTACATCTCCGGGCTGACTTCACCGCATGTCACAACCCGGCGTATGTGACGCAGTACGACATGCTCTCCACCCTGAAGAAGGGCGGCAGCTTCCTGCTCAACTGCCAGTGGAGCGACGGAAGGAGCTGAGGCGAAGCCTGCCGGCTTCCATGAAGAAATACATTGCCAAGAACGATATCCACTTCTACACGATCGACGGTATTCAAGATCGGCCGCGGAGATCGGCATGGGCAACCGCATCAACACCATCATGCAGGCCGCGTTCTTCACCAGCTGGCCGACGTCATCCCCTACGGAAGAGGCTGATCCGATACATGAAGGCGTAGCCAAGAAGACCTACGGCAAGAAGGGCGACGACGGTCGTCAAGAAGAACTGGACGCCATTGACACGCGCGGCGCTCCGGCAGATCTGAAGGTGAATGTTCCGGCTTCCTGGAAGGACGGGCCAACGCGACCACCGGCGCTGTTGCAACCGGCGACCGTCCGGAGATGACGAATTGTCAAGAACGTCGTTATCCCATCCTCGCCTTCCAGGAAGGCGACAAGCTGCCGGTTTCACCTTTGAAAAGTATGGCAGACGGCACCTCCACCGGCACCACCAAGTACGAGAAGCGCGGCGTCGCAGTTGACGTTCCGACCTGGATCCCGGAAAACTGCATCCAGTGCAACTTCTGCTCTATGGTCTGCCCGCACGCGGTTATCCGTCCGGTGCCGATGACAGATGCAGAGCTCGCGGCGGCCGCGGCCGGCATCACCAAGGCCGCCACCGGGCAAGACCGGTCGCCGGCATGAACAGTTCCGCATGAGGTTTCCACCCTGGACTGCACGGGCTGCGGCTCCTGCGCCACGTTTGCCCCCAAAGGGCAACAAGGCCCTCGCCATGAAGCCCTGGACAACGAGCGAAGGCTGAAGAATTCGATGGGAGTACGGCGTTAAGTGGATCCGAAGCCGGAAAGTTCTTGCTAAGTCAAGGACACACGGTCAAGGGCAGCCAGTTCCTCAAGCCGCTGTTCGAGTTCTCCGGCGCGTGCGCCGGCTGTGGCGAGACGCCGTACATCAAGCTCGTCACCCAGCTCTTTGGCGACAGCATGATGGTTGCCAATGCGACGGGCTGCACCTCCATCTATGGCGGCAGCGCTCCGACCGTTCCGTACACCAAGAACGAAAAGGGATTGGGCCCGGCTTGGTCGAACTCCCTGTTCGAGGATAACGCGGAATTCGGCTTCGGTATGAACCTGGCGACCACTCAGCGCCGCGCCAAGCTGGCTGAGCTCGTTACCGAGCTGGCTGGTCAGGTTGAGGGGCGACGCGAAGGGAGCCTGCAGGCTTGGCTGGCCGGCTGGAAAATGAACGACGCCGAAGGCTCCAAAACGGCCCGCAAAGCTGGCTGCGCGCTGCAACGAGGGCTGGCGACAGCGACGCCTGCAAAGCTTTCGCGTATCCGGCATGAAGGACATGATGATCAAGAAGACCAGTGGATCTTCGGCGGCGATGGCTGGGCTTACGACATCGGCTACGGCGGAGTCGACCACGTGCTGGCGCAGGGCGAGGACTCAACGTGCTCGTTCTGGACACCGAGGTGTACTCCAACACCGGCGGACAGGCTTCCAAGTCCTCGCCCGACCGGCTCCATTGCGAAGTTCGCTGCCTCCGGCAAGAAGACCCGCAAGAAGGATCTGGGCATGATGGCGATGTCTTATGGCTACGTGTACGTTGCGACCGTCGCCATGAGCGCGAACCCGGCTCAGCTCCTGAAGGCCATGAACGAGGCCGAGGCTTACCATGGCCCGTCCCTGATCATTGCCTACGCGCCGTGCATCAACCACGGCATCAACATGGCGCACGCGCAGATGGAAATCAAGCGCGCTGTGGCCTGCGGTTACTGGCCGCTGTACCGCTACAATCCGGAGCTCGCCGAGCAGGGCAAGAATCCGCTGATCGTGGACAGCAAGGATCCGACCGAAAACTATCAGGACTTCATCCGCGGCGAGGTTCGCTACGCCTCTCTGGCGAAGCTGTTCCCGGCCAAGGCTGAGGAAGCTTACAAGATCAACGAGGAAGACGCGAAGCGCCGTCTCGAGACCTACAAGAAGCTGGCCGCCGAGTAATTTCGGCTGCGCCGCCTGAGCGGTAAAAACAATCAAAGCCCCGTTCTTTTCCGCAGACGCGGAGGGGAACGGGGTTTTTGTATGCCGAAAAGCGCGCCAAACCCGCCCAAGCGTGTCAAAAATTGACGAAAAAGTTAAAAATGCTTGCAACTCTGTGACAAAAACTTTATAATGGGCGTATACCATGAATGAGTTATCCCCATGCCGTAACGGGCGGGGTTAAGGAGGGTTTTACGATGGCCAGAAACCGCGATTATGATGACGGCGACTTTGACCAGCCGAAGCGCAGCAGCCCCTATCAGGATATGGACGGCGACGAATATGACGACGATTACGCCGACGACTATGGGGACGAGGACGAATACGCCGCTTCAAGCGTGAAAAAGGGCGCGAGAAAGGGCGGCGGAAGCGCGGGCGGGACGGTGAAAATCCTCGGCGGCGTGATTGTGCTGCTGGTCGTGATTTTGATTGCGCTGGTTGTCGTGCGCGCGGTCATCACCAACAAGCAAAACGGGAACGACGGCGTGAAGCCGAGCGAATCCGTAAACACGATTCCGGAGCAGACGACGAACCCTGCGCCGATTGTCTTCGGCCCGGTGGGCGACGCGACGAACGAGCCGACTGTAAGCGGCGGCGATACGTACACCACGCCCGACAGCGATTGGAGCGCGGGCTTTGCGACCCCCGACATGGGCGGCGAGGACGCGAACGACCCCGTGCCGGACGACACGGGATACGATGAAACGGGCGATTTGGATATCGAAACGCCCGCGCCGGTGATTGCGACGGCTGAGCCGACGGCCACGCCGGATGTGACGGCGACGCCGCTGCCGATTATCCTGACCAACACGCCGACCCCGACGCCGGAACCGACGGCCACGCCGACGCCGTCGCCGAGCCCGACCCCCAGCCCCACGCCGAAGCCGAGCCCGACGCCTGTGGCCGAAATCGGGACGGGAACAGTGAACCGCGACGCCAAACTGCGCGCGGATGCGGTCGCCAACGCGAAGGTGAAAAAGACCATCAAAAGGGCGAAAGCGTCACCATTCACGAGGGCAAAAACGGATTCCACCGGCAAGCTCTGGTATTATCTGACCGTGGACGACAGTAAGGACGAGGGCTGGATGCGCGATTACGTCGTCACGACGAAGCAGAAGATTTCCGCCCCGACCCCGAGCGACACAGCGGAGGAAAGCGCGGCGGGCGGAGAGGAGACGGCGGATTCGACCGAGACGAGCGCGAATCAGGAAGTGATCGCGACGGCGAAGACGAACCGTGCGGCCAATCTGCGCCAGACGATGGGCGGCAAGGTGCTTGTGCAGCTCAAAAAGGGCACAAAGGTCAACATTTACGAGCAGACGACGGACAAAAAGGGCAACGTCTGGTATAAGGCGCAGGCGCAGAACGGCGAGAAGGTCGGTTATCTGCGCGATTACGTGGTGACGCTGGACAAGGGCGCGAGCACGACGGGCTCAAGCGCTTCGACGGCCGCCGCAGCGGAGGATTTGCAGGATCGCGAGGTTATCGGCAAGGCGACGACGAACCGCGCCGCGAACGTTCGCGAAGAGCCGCTGGCCAACGCGACGGTGGTTCGCCAGCTCGGCAACGGCATGGAGTTGCAGATTCTCGCCAAGTACGCGGGCGTGAAGGAAGAAACATGGTACGAGGTTGTGACGGCCTCCGGCAAGACTGCATGGCTTTGTGCGGGATTACGTCGTATATGTGACGAAGCTCGATAAGAACGCGCCGACGCTGACCTACGAGAAATAAGGGAATACAGTAAATGAGCACCGGAATTTTGCACAAATTCCGATAACGGACGCGCAATGCGCGCCCCAACGTTGCGAAAAAAAGCAGGAGCTGCTGAATGAACCGCACCCCGTCAAGAGGACAGAGAAAAAATATAAAGTTTTCCCGGCCAGCAGCCATTCGCTGCTGGCCGCTTTTTATGCGGCGAGGCAAAGCGTGTGCTTTTCCATCGGCGTCAGGACATGATTGCGCTGGACACGTCTCGTGTTGTAATAGCGAATATACTGCTGGATCATCTGAACAAGCTCGTGCTTGCTGATGAACCGTCTGCCGTAATAGCGTTCCCGTTTCAGGATGCCCCAGAAGCCCTCCATCGGGCCGTTATCAATGCAATGCGCCACGCGGGACATACTCTGCGTCATCCCAGCCTGCACAAGCTTGTGGTGGAAGGTACGGTTGGTGTACTGGAACCCTCTGTCACTATGGAACAGAGGATGCGCGTCCGGATTGGCTTTCACAGCCTTATCAAAGGTCTTGAAAACCAACGGATTGTCATTGCGTTCGCTGAGCACATAGGACACGATGCGCCGATCGCAAAAGGTCGAGGATGGCGCTCAGATGAGGCTTTTGTACCTTCACACCCTCAAACCACTTGAATTCGGTTACATCGGTAAACCACTTTTCATTGGGCTTTGCGGCATAAAACTGCCTGTCCAAAGGTTTTCGGCAAGATACTGCGGGTTCTTCGCTCGCCGCGTGCAGCCATGGTTGTTGTGCTTGATCGTGGAACGAATATCTCTGGCCCGGCAGATGCGGAGCACCCGCTTGTCGTTGACATGGATACCGTGGTCATGACGCAGGTCGTCATTGAGTCTCCGGTAGCCCTTATCCGGACTTTCCTCATGGATCTTCTCAATCGTATCCGCAAGACGCTCATTTTCTGCAGCCCGCTGGCTCAAAATTTCCAGAGGCCCATTTGTGGTAGGCCGAGCGCGCCACATGGAGCAGTTCACAGGCCAACTCAATGGGATACCCTTTTTTCTCGTGAGCTTCCCGGATCGCGGCATAGATATGGCGCTGTCTCACTTCCGAAAGGCATCTCTCCTCTCGATCTCGTCCAATTTTTTTAGCAGGTCACGCTCCATTTCCACCAAATACAGCTTATGCTTGAGCTGTTCGATCTCGATCTGCGCTTTCTCCAGCTCGGTTCTGGGTACTTGGTCCTTCTTCCGTTTCCCGCGCCGATCCTCCAGACCGGCCTCCCATCTCCTCGAACCACAGCGTCCATGTGCGTACCTGCTGGTAGCTCACCTTGTACTTCAAGGCCATCTCGCCGTAGTTTTTCCACTGGCCAGACAGTCCTTGACGATCTGAACACGTTCTTCCTGTGTGGTGTCCGTCCCTGCTTCATGTAGCTTCCTCCTCCGGAAAACTTGACTGAGTTGAAATCTCCATGAGCATGATACACCTTTATCCAGTTGCTGAGTTGACGTTCGTTCCCCAGCTTATATTTTTGCTGATTTCTCTGAGACTGCCAGACCCGGACAGGTATTCCTTTACCGCCTTTAACTTTAGTTCTGATGGATAGACGCGGTTCTTCTGATATGATAAAAAGCCGCCTGCCCCTTCTGCTTCATAGCGTGTGCTCCATCTATAGATCGTCGCTGTCTCGACACTTGCCTCTCGAGCTGCTTGAGCCAAGCTTATTTCCCCTTGTTGGTACTTCCTGATAATCTCCACTTTTTCCTCTGCGTTCAATTTGCTTTTTGCGGCATAACAATGCTCCTTCATGATGACAGTTTGTTTTTTCACTGTCTCTCTCATAAAGGGAGCATATCAAGACAACTCCTGCTTTTTGTTTATTTCAACACGACATTCTTCGCGCCCAGCATATCCGAAAGGGTATCCACCAATTCCTGCGTGGGCGAAACGAAGAGATTCTGCGGGGCGCGCAGCTTTGCGCCCGTGCTTTCGATGTAGAGCACAACGGGCTTTCGACCCGAAAAGCGCTGCAATATCGGCTGAACCATGCCGATGGCGCTGTCGCTGGGCAGGCGCAGATAGAGCGTATTGCCCGGTAAAAGCTGCTTGACGGCGGGGAGAGCGCGCCGTTTTCGCTCATCTGGTCGAGCTCCGCATCGGTATGGAGCGGCTCGACGGTGTCGAGCATCAGCTTCGGCTCCTCCTCCTCGCGGATGGAGAGGCGGCCGCTCAGCACCACGGCCGTATCGGGCATCAGCTCGGTGGAAACGCGTTCGAGCACCCGCGGAAAGACCAGCGCTTCGATGGTGCCGGTCAGATCCTCAAGCGTGGCGAACCCCATCAGGTTGCCCGCCTTGGTGGCTTTCTGCCGCACTTCGGTGAGCATGCCGCCCATGCGGACGCGCTGACCGTCGAAGGAAAGGCCATGATCCGGCGATTCCAGCAGCTCGGTCAGGCGCGCGGTATTCATATCCAGCGCGGACGGGAGCTTTGGAATAATCGCCCAGCGGATGGCCGGAAATATAAAGCCCGGTCACGTTTTTTTCAAGGCTGAGCATCGTGCGGAGGTTGTATTCAGGGGATGTCGGGCAGCGTGGGCTTCACCTCTTCGAGCAGGCCGTCGCCAAAGGGGACATCTGCCCGGCCACGTTGCTGCGGCTCTTTGCCGCGCCGTCCAGCGCGCTTTCATACACGGCCATGAGCTGGGTGCGCCTTGCGCCGGTGCAATCCATTGCGCCGGAGAGAATCAGCGATTCGACGACGCGCTTGTTGACCTGCTCGGAATCCATTCGCTGGCAGAAATCGAAGATGTCCTTATACGGGCCGCCCTTGCGCCGCTGGGCGATAATGGAATCAATCGCCTTGTCGCCGCAGGATTTGATCGCGCCGAGGCCGAAACGGATACCGCTCGCGCCCTGCGCGTTCCGGCCGACGGAGAACTTGCGCACACTCTGGTTGATATCCGGCGGGAGAAGCGGAATTCCGTGCTTGCGGCAATACTGCGAATACGCCGCGACCTTTCCGCTGTCGGAAGAGACGGAGTTGAGCAGGGCGGCGAAGAACTGCACCGGGTAATGGCGCTTGAGCCAGCCGGTGCGCACGGCGACAACGCCGTAGGCCGCCGCGTGGGATTTGTTGAAGGCATAGGAGGCGAAGGCCGTCATCTCGTCGAAAAGCTGGCTGGCGATTTCGGCGCTCACGCCGTTGCGCACACAGCCCGGCACGATGATCTGTCCGTCCTCCTCCAGACCGTGGATGAAGATTTCGCGCTCCTTGGCCATGACGTCGTGCTTCTTTTTTGCCATGGCGCGCCGCACGAGGTCGCTTCGGCCATACGAATAGCCCGCAAGATCGCGCACAATCTGCATGACCTGTTCCTGATAGACCATGCAGCCATAGGTGACGTCGAGAATCGGCTTGAGCTTGGGATGCAGGTAGTGAATCGCACCGGGGTTGTTTTTGCCCTCGATATAGCGGGGATGGAATCCATCGGGCCGGGGCGATAGAGCGAAATGGCGGCGATGATATCTTCAAAATTCTGCGGCTTCATGTTGGAGAGGAAGCTGCGCATGCCGCCGGATTCGAGCTGGAACACGCCGTCCGTCTCGCCCTCGGAGATCATATCGTACACGGCCTGATCGTCCAGCGGGATATCCTCGGCTTTCATATCCACGCCCGCGTCGCGCATGAGGTCGAGCGCGTCGCGGATGACGGTCAGCGTGCGCAGACCGAGGAAATCCATCTTGAGCAGGCCGAGCTTTTCGATGGTGCCCATCGGGAACTGGGTGGTGATGACCTCGTCGTTGCGCTGGAGCGGCACATAATCGGTGACGGGCTTGTCGGTGATGAGCACGCCCGCCGCATGGGTGGAGGCATGGCGGGAAGACCCTCGAGCGCGCGGCTGGTGTCGATCAGCCGCTTGACGCGCGCATCCTCCTGATAGTTCTTTTCAGCTCCGGCGAGATTTCCAGCGCGCGCGCCAGCGTCATGTTCAGCTCAAAGGAATCGACTTGGAGACCGCGTCCACCTCGGCATACGGATAGCCCAGCACGCGGCCGACGTCGCGAACGACGGCGCGGGCGCTCATCGTTCCGAAGGTGATGATCTGGCTGACGTGATCCGCGCCGTAGCGGCGGGCGACGTAGTCGATGACCTCCTGACGGCGCTCGTAGCAGAAATCCACGTCGATATCCGGCATGGAGACGCGCTCCGGGTTGAGAAAGCGCTCGAACAGCAGGCTGTAACGCAGCGGATCGAGCTGGGTGATATACATGCAGTAGGCGACGATGGAGCCTGCGCCGGAGCCGCGCCCCGGCCCGACGACGATCCCCTGACTGCGGGCGTAGTTGATGAAATCCCACACGATCAGGAAGTAATCGACATAACCCATTTTGGAAATCACGCCGATTTCGTATTCCATGCGGTCGCGCGCCTCCTGCGTGACGGGCTGATAGCGCTCGGCCAGACCCTTTTCGCACAGGCGGCGGAACATCTGCTCGCTGGTTTCGCCCGCCTCGGTGGGGAAGCGGGGGAGCTTGGTTTCGCCAAAGACGAAATCGACATGGCAGCGCTTGGCGACTTCCTCCGTGCGTTCAATCGCGTCGGCGTATTCGGGAAAGACACGGCGCATCTCATCCTCGCTCTTGACATACAGCTCGCGGGTTTCCATGCGCATGCGGTTGGTATCGTCGAGCGTCTTGCCGGTCTGGATGCACATGAGACCCTCCTGCGCGTCCGCGTCCTCCCGGCGGAGGTAGTGGCAGTCGTTTGTGGCCAGCAGGGGGATGCCCGTTTCGCGGCTGACCTGCACGAGCAGCGGAATGACGCGCTTTTCATCCTCCAGATCGTGATCCATGATTTCCACGAAATAGTTGCCCTTGCCGAAGATGCTTTCCATCTCGCGGGCGTGGGCGCAGGCCGATTCGAAATTGCCGTCGAGCAGCAGCCGGTCGAGCTTGCCGGAGAGGCAGGCGCTCGACGCGATCAGCCCCTTGCTGTATTGCCGCAGCGTTGCCATATCGACGCGGGGGCGATAGTAGAAGCCGCGCGTCCAGCCCTCGCTGACCAGCTTGGTCAGGTTTTGATAGCCCTCCTGCGTTTCGCACAGCAGAATCAGGTGGTTCATGGCGCGCATGCCGTTGGCGGCGCTGCGGTCGTCCATGTTTTCGCAGACGTAGATTTCGCAGCCGATGACCGGGTGAATACCGCGTTTTTTCGCCTCGGTGTAAAAATCGACGACGCCGTACATCGCGCCGTGGTCGGTGATGGCGCAGGCGTCCATGCCCAGCTCCTTGACGCGGTCGAGCAGCGGCCCGATGCGGTTCGCGCCGTCCAGCAGGCTGTATTCCGTATGCAGATGAAGATGTGCGAAAGCCATGAAAACGCTCCTTGTCAGTTCTCTTGTGCGATGGGCGTAAAGGCGATGGTGGCCAGAATCGGCAGAACGTCGCCGGGACTCATGCGGGTTTCAAAGGTGAGCTGGATATCGCCGTCCCAGGTTTCATACGTGTCCCACGTTTCCTCGCCGTCCTCACGGTCAACCGTCGCGCGGTAGCAGATGAAGCGGCGGCCGCCGAACGTGCGCAGGCGAACGTCGGTCGCGCCCGCGTTCATGTAATAGGTGACGACGTCCTGCTCCCGGTGCTGCCTGAGGCTGTCGCCGGATTCGTTGGCGTAGCAGAAGAGATACAGCTCGCCAAGACTGCCGTAGACACAGCCCGCGAACAGCGCGTTTCCGCCCTCCGCCGCGTTGTTCGTCGTGTAATCGTTCAGCGAAAAGTCGTCCGGAACGGTCAGGGTGAAGCCGTAAGCCGAAAAATCGACGGTCTGCCCGCCGGAGATGGGCGTGATGCGCTCGCTGTGTCGGTCGTATGCGTTCAGCCCCAGCGCAATGCCGCAGCCGACGACAAAACAGGCGATCAGCGCCAGAATATATTGAATCGTAGTTTTTTCATGCAAGCTCCTTTTTCAAACGCAAAATAAACCAATCTTATTGTAAACCCGGCGGGATAAACTGTCAAGCGCGCGGGCGGCGGGAAGCGAGGCCGATTCGCCGCGGTTGTTCGCCTTGCCAATTCGCCCTGCCCTGTGGTACAATAAACGGGTTAAGAAGGATGCAAAGGGGGAAGAAACATGGCGTTTTGCGCGTTTGATGACAGCGCCGCGCTGTTTGATTCCACCCGTGGAAAATATGTTTATCACCAGTATATGCTCCGCGCGCCGGGCGATTTTGTGAAGGTGTATCTTTACGCGCTGATGCTCTGCTATCATCCGTCGCCGCGCATGTCGCTCTCCGCCATGGCGAAGGATTTGGATATGCAGGAAGAGGATGTGGAGCGCGCGTTCAAATATTGGGCGCGGGACGGGCTGGTTCGTCAGGTCGGTGATAACCCCGTCCGCTTCACGCTCGCCAATTTGAAGCAGTTGACGCTGACGCGGGCGGAGAATCCGGGGGATAAGCTGTATAACGAAAAGTTTATCCGGGAGGCCGAGCGCATCCTCAAACGGACGCTTCTGCCGGAGGAGACCAACCTCATCAACGACTGGGTTCAGGTGTTCGAGCTGCCGGAAGAGGTCGTGCTGATGCTGCTCCAAATCGAGATGGAAAACAGCAGGGGGCGCGTCTCCATCAAGATTGCGGACAGGCGCGCGAAGGAATGGGCGCAGAGCGGCATCCGCACGGTGGACGACGTGGAGAAGGTCGTCGTCATGGGCAGAGAGCGCGAACAGCAGCTCCGCAGGCTGCTGGCGCGTCTGGGTCAGCGCCGCGCGCCGAGCGAGGACGAAAAGACGATGTACAAGACGTGGATCGACGAATGGGGCTTCACGCCCGAGGCTGTGCAGGAAGCCTGCCGCGAGACGACGAAGGGAACGCCGACCATGGCGTATCTCAACGGCATCCTGATGCGCCAGCACCAGCTCGGGCGGCACGAGGCCATCGCGCTGGAAACGGGCATGCAGAGCGAGCACGAGGCGCGCGGCTTTGCCCGCGAGGTATACGCCGGCCTGGGCGTGACGGGCAAAACGCCGACACAGGATGATCTGGACGCGATTGAAACGTGGCACGAGCAGGGCGCGGGGAACGAGCTGATTCTGCTGGCTGTGAAGGCGGCGCACAGCAAATCCGGCGGCGGCAACATGGACGATGTGGACAGCTATTTGCAGGACTGGCGCAGACGCGGCCTGACCACGGCGGACGCCGTTCGCGCGGATTCGGCACGAACGCGCATGCTCAACGGCCAGCTCCGCGAAATTTACGCGGCGGCGGGCATGGAAAAGCGCCCCAACGCGCCGGATCGCGATTTGCTTTGCCGCTGGGCGGGCGAAATGGGCATGACGCAGGAGCTGATTCTGCTTGCGGCGGAATACGCGCGCGGCGCGGGCTCCCCGATGATGCTCATCGGCAGGATTCTGCGGGATTGGAGCCGCGCGGGCATCGCGACGACAGAAGCCGCGCGGCAGGAGCACGAGAGCCACGTTCAGAGCATCGCCCAGAAAGCGCCTACCCTGCCGACGGCTCAAAAACAGGACACTATGCTGCGCTATACGCCGGAAGAGCGCCGCGCGACATACAGCGCTGCTGTTGTGAATTTTGACGAGGAGGATGACGGGCAATGAATCGCGAAAATGTGATGCGTGAAGCGCTCAGCGACTTGGAAGCCCAACGCGCCAATAATATTGAAACCGAGAGACAGCGGCGCGAAGAAGCGCGGGCGAAAAGCGCGGAAATTGCGGCACTGCTGGATGAAAGGCAGAAGCTCTTTTTTTCCGGCATGCGCGGCGCGTTTGCTTCGCCCGAAAAAGCGAAACAGATTTCAAAAGACATGCAGAAAAAGATGGAGAAAATCAATCAAAACCTGCGTGCGGCGCTCGTCAGAAATGGTTTTTCGGAGAATTATTTGCAGCCGGTGTATCGCTGCCCGGTCTGCAAGGATACGGGCTATGTCGGCGAACCGATTCACGAACCCTGCGCCTGTCTCAAACGGACGGTCTTAAATAAACTCTATCAAAACGAAGGCCTGCAGGGGCTTGAACACGAAAATATTTGATACGTTTGACGAAAGCATCTTCCCCGATACGCCCATCGAGGGAAAAAAGCAGAGCCAGCGCGGGTATATTCGAAAATTTCGGGAATTCTGCGAAAACTACGCCAATCAGTTTAAGCCGAAAGAGGGAAAGGGACTGCTTCTTTCCGGAAGGTCGGGCTTGGGCAAAACGTTTTTGATGAATTGCGTCGCCCAGCGCGTACTTGAACGCGGGTATTCGGTGGTTGTGATTTCGGCCTATAAACTGGTTGAGCTGATGCGCGCGTATCAGTTTGACGGAAAAGGGACGGAGCAGGTGCAGGATATCTTGAACTGCGACCTGTTGGCCATCGATGATCTGGGCAGCGAACCGATGATTCGCGGCGTAACGATCAGCTCGCTGTATTACATTGTCAGCGAACGGAACAACGCCAATCGCGCGATTCTGGTGACGACAAACTGCGACAGCGATTTACTGTATGAAAAATACGACGACCGCATTGCAGCGCGCCTGACTGCGCCCAGCCGAATGAACGTCATCGAATTTGTCGGGACGGACGTTCGCCGCTTTGCGCATTAAACAGACTGCGGACGGACAACAAACTAAAAGAGGACGACCATCCATTTAGGATGAATCGTCCTCTTTTTGACGTATGGGAGATTGTGTAAACTGACGCTTTGCGGCCTTCGTCGAAGGTCAGACGGGCTAAACCCGCTTACATCAGCCCCGCCGCCTGAAGCTGACTGCGCAGGTTGCTCACCGCGCCCTCGAGCGACGTGTAATCAATCGGGGAGAGGGAGAGGAGCGTCTGCACCGCGCTAATGGCGGTATTGATCTGCCGACGGGTATCGTTGGAGAGATTCGGCGCAGAGCCGACGAGCTGATATGCCGTATAGACCAGATTGCTCGCGTCGCTCACGATGTTTTGAAGATCGGAGGGCTGCTGTGCGGCGGTGTAGGCGTCGTGAATCTGGCAGATATGGTTGGCGATGTCGTTTGTGCTCTTGAGTGTGGCGAACTCGCCCAGATACTTGCGGATGGTGTCGCCGTAGGCGTCGATATAGTCATAGAGCGGATGGCCGCGCGGAATGAGCACGATGCCGCGCGTTTCCACCGAGTAGGACGGGCAGTAATCCGTCGCCAGCAGGCCGGATTCCGTGCAGACGGAAACGGATTTGTGCATGCTGCAATAGGCGGTCGGCACGCTGTCCGCACTCCAATAATCGGTGATGGTCTTGTAACCGTTCACGTCGTTGTAGCAGGCGTCGGTCGCCAACTGCCCGCTCACGCCGCAGGTCGTCACGCGCACGAGGTTGTAATCGCTCGGCGTGCCGTCGATGATTTCGCGGGAATCGAGGTTCTTCGCCTTGTGGATTTTCTCCATGAAGGATTGCCAGAGCGGCGCGGCGGCGTTGCCGCCCGTCGCCTTGGAGGAGAGCGCCTTGTAGTTGTCGTGGCCGATCCAGACGGAGCCGGAATACCAGCCCGTCATGCCGGCGAAGAACACACCCTTGCTGTCCGAGTTCGTGCCGGTCTTGCCCGCGACGACCTGCGAGGAAATCTTCGCCTTGGTGCCCGTGCCGCTCTGCACGGCCTCCTTGAGCATATCCACCACGAGATACGCCGTCGAGGGCTTGAACACCTGATGGCGATCCTGCTGCTGGTGCATATCCACCACGACGTTGCCGTTGCTGTCCACAATGCGGGAGAAGGAGCGGCTGCTGATACACGCCCTTGTTGGCGATGGTGCCGAAGGCGACGGCCATCTGCACCGGGGTGAGGCCGGAGGAGCCGAGCGCCAGACCGAAGCGGATCGGCATTGATGTTTTTATCAGGGGATGCCCATCAGGTGCAGATATTCCACCGAACGGGACACGCCCACGTAGGTCATCAGAATCTGCGCCGCGGCGGTGTTATAGCTGTTGCGCAGCGCGCTGCGGAAGCTCTGCGGCCCCTTGTATCCGCCGCCGCCGTAGTTCTTCGGCCACGAATCCTTGCCGCTGGAATCCTTCCAGCCGGAAATCGGAACGGGCATGTTGTAGGCGATTGACGCGGGGGACGCGCCCAGATCAATGGCCGGGGCATACACCGTCAGCGGCTTGATGGAGGAGCCGACGGGCATGGTCATGCCGCTGGCGCGGTTGAGCGTCTTGCGGGTGGTGGGCTTGTAGCGCCCGCCGACGATGGCCTTCAATTCGCCGGTGCGGTGTCAAACACGCAGGCGGCGGCCTGCGGCTGCTCGATTTCGGTGTAGGTGCCGTCCGAATTGCGGGATTGATACACCTTGTCGGACGGGTCGCGCAGGCGGGGATAGTTGCTCCAGTTCGCCAGCGTATCCTCCACGATTTCCTGAATTTCGGTGTCGGGCAGAGGTAGACGCTGTAGCCGCCCGTGCGGAGCTTGTTTTCCATCGCGTAGCGGTTCGCGGAGGTATCTTCCAGCCCGTTGAGGTCGAGGAAGGTATCCACCACGTCGCTGATGGCGTATTCGACGTAGTGCGGATAGGCGTACATATCCGTCGAGGCGGGCGATTTTTCCAGCACGCTGGCCGTCGAGCGATCCAGCGCGGCGTTATACTGCTGGGCGGTAATCAGCCCGTTTTCGCGCATCTGCCGCAGCACGTAATCCGTGCGGTTGTTGGTGATGTCGGGCGTGCTGCTGCCCTCGGTGTTGCGGGTGTAGAAGTTGCTGCGCGGGTTGTAATAATTGGGGCTTCGGGTCAGCCCGGCGAGCATCGCACATTCGCGCAGGGTGAGCTGATCGAGCGACTTACCGAAATAGCCGTAGGCCGCCACGCGCACGCCGTAATAGCTGCCGCCGAGGGAAGATGGTGTTCAGATAGCTTTCAGAATTTGCTTTTTGGTGTAGCGCGTCTCCAGCTCCATCGCCAGATACGCTTCCTGCAATTTGCGCTTATAGGATTGCTCGCTGGAAAGCACGGTCTGCTTGATGAGCTGCTGGGTGATGGTCGAGCCGCCCTGCGTGGAGCCGCTGGTGAAGTTGGCGACCAGCGCGCCCACGATGCGCTTGACATCCACGCCGTTGTGCTCGTAAAAGCGCGCGTCCTCCACGGCGATAAAGGCGTTTTGAAGCATTTCCGGAATCTCGTCGATGGAGACCATAATGCGGTCTTCCGTGCCCTTGTAATCGGTGATGAGGTTCCCCTGGCTGTCGTATATAAAGGAAGTTTTATCCTGAGCATCCAGCGCGGCGAGATCGAGCGTCGGCGCGGTATCGACAAACGCCTTGGCGATGCCGACCACCGCGCCCAGAAGCGCAAGGGCGACGCACAAAGCGAGAAGCAAAGGACAGGCGAATGGTGGTCGCTGCGACGCTGAGCACGAAATTCGGCTTTTTGGTGCGCGCCTTGAAAATGGAGCGCGCACGCGGATGAACGGCGCGATTGGGCATGATTCTCCTCGCTTGCCAACAGGGTAAAGCGCCCGGAAAGAAACAGGGCGATACGATATTATACCACACATCCGGCTGTTTCGCATCAAAAACCGCAAAAGTTGCGGAAGAATAGCTTTTCCGAATCGGCCATAGGTTCAGGGGGAGGGATGGGCGTGACGGAAAAGCAGCTCAAACGGTATTCCGCGCGGGTGCGCAGGCAGCGGCGGCTGAGGCGGCTGACGCTCGCGGCGCTGGCGCTGCTGGCGGTTTTTCTGTTGGTGGATCGAAATTTCCGGCCGCTGGTCTTCTCTCTGGCAGAGGCGAGGAGCGCCGCCATGGCGACGCGCGCGCTCAACGCCGCGCTGACGGGGGCGCTGGAGGACGGCGTGGACTACGACGATCTGATGAACGTGCGGATGGATGACGGCGGGCAGGTTTCGCTGCTTTCCGCGAACACCATGCGCATGAACGCGCTGGCGGAACGGGCGGGCGACGCGGCGCTGCGCAAGCTGGAAACCGTCAGTGCGCAGAAGGTCGATGTGCCGCTTGGCGCGGCGCTGGGGCTGACGCTGCTGGCAGGCAGCGGGCCGCGCATCCCGATTTCCATCGTGCCCGTCGGTTCGGTGCAGACCGATTTCGAAACGGAATTTGAGGCCTGCGGCATCAATCAGACGCGGCACAAGGTCTATTGCAGCTATCGGCCAGCATCCGCATCGTCATTCCGACGGGGGCGAAGACGACGAACGTGACGGCCAACATGCTGGTGGCGGAATCCATCATCGTCGGCAAGGTGCCGGAGAGCTTCGTGGGATACAGACTGAGCGAGGAGGAGCTGAACATGGCACCGTAATCGCTTGCCTGTCGGCCGAAACGATGATATAATACCTAAAAAGGCAGTTGGGGGATGCGGACGATGAAGGTGCTCGATCTGGATATGGATTTTTTCTGACAGACGCCTGCCCGCTCGCCCGCTGGGGGCCGCCGGAAGACTGCGCCGAGCCGTACAGCGACGAACAGGTGATCCGCTTTCTGGAGACACAGTGCGGGCTGAGCCGCGCGCATCCCGTGCCGGGGATGATCTTTGACACGCACGACAAGGCGCTGGATTTCTGGCTGGCGCGCATGCAGTGCGGCGAGCTGAGCGCGCCGTTCGACGTTGTGCACGTCGATACCCATTCCGACCTCGCGTTCGGTCCGCCGGGAACGGATTTCGTGCTCAAGGCGGTGCTGACCCGCAGACCCGATGCGCGCGCGGCGCTTGAAGCCTATCGCGCGGGAAAGAAGCTCGACGAGGCGAATTATCTGCTTTTCGCGCTGGCCTTCCGCTGGATCAGCCGGCTGACGTATGTGCGCAACCCGAAATCGCGTCAGGATATCCCCCCGGCCATCTGCTCGATTCGGATGGAAACATCCACCTGTGCAGCGCCATTTCCGCGCTGATGGAGGGGATGAACGGCCGCGAGCCGACCGTTCCGTTCGAGGTCTTTGACGATTATACGCAGTTTCGCGAAACGGGCTACGATTTTGTGACGATGGCGCAGTCCCCGCGCTACGCGCCCGCCTCGGCCGACCGCATCATGCGGCTGCTGGAGCCGTATGTGATGAAAATCGACGGCTGACCCGCGAAAAAACGGCAAGAAACCAAGCGAAACGGAAAAAATCTTTTTTTCAAAAAGAAGGGGTATAATTTCCATATTTGTACATAAAATGCAGTGTATAAAAAAGATCGTGTCGGATTGAACCTTTGAGGATTGCGTTTGAAGCCGCCCGGCGGAGAAAAATTCGGATTACAGGAGGGTGCCTAACATGGATACGGTACGTGTGGTCGTTGCGGACGACAATATACAGCTCAGGGATATGGTCGCGGGAGTATTTGCAGGAGCAGAACGGCATTGACGTGGTCGGCACGGCGGGCGACGGCGTGGAGACGCTGCGGCTGGTGACGGAATGTGAGGCCGGATGTTCTGGTCTGCGACTTGATTATGCCGCAGATGGACGGTTACGCCGTTCTGGAACGGCTTCAGGCGATGAAACTATCAAGCAGCCGGGCGTGATCGCGCTGACGGCGCTGGGACGCGACGATTTCATTTCCCGCGCGGTGAATCTCGGCGTGAACTATTATATGGTCAAGCCGTTTGATTTTATGATGCTCGCCCAGCGCGTGTATGAGGCGGCGGGGGAGAGCCTGCGCGCCGAAGCCATCAGCGCGAAGATGATTAAGCAGCAGGGCGGCAAAACGGGCGGCGAGACGCTGGAGGAGCGCATCGCGAACCTGTTTTTGACGGTCGGCATCCCGGCGCACATCAAGGGCTATCAATATCTGCGCGAGGCGGTGCGCATGGTGATGGATAACCCGGAGCTGATGGGGCGCATCACCAAAGGAGCTTTATCCCGGCATTGCCCACCGCTTCGGCACGACGTCCAGCAAGGTGGAACGCGCGATTCGCCATGCCATCGAGGTGGCGTGGAACCGCGGGCGTATCGACGCGCTGGACGAGGCCTTCGGCAAGAACGTCTGCGCGCTGGACGATAAGCCGACCAACGGCGAGTTTATCGCGCTGGTCGCGGATCGGCTCGGCGCGGGGAAAGAGCGCGTAAAAGGGATTTCCTGATGGGAAAATGATTGCGCGGTACGCAACGTGAGTCTAAAATTGAATAAAAAGAGCGAACGCACACGAAAATGCGTCCGCTCTTTTCATTTTTCCAGAAAAGTCTTAATGGTTAAGTCAATGCACTGTTGTTCGTTTGAGGTGAGAGAACGAAAACGGTTTATGATATCTGCCTCGTAGGCATTTAAACGATAAACTTCTGTGTATTCGATACGGCGGCGGTCGGTCGTGTGGCCGACAATAAAATCAATGGAGGTATTGAAATAATCGGCCATACGCTTGAGCACTGCAATTTCCGGTTCAATGTTGTGGTTTTCATATTTGTTAATAGAGGGCTGGCTGACTTGAATCGCGTCGGCAAGCGCTTGCTGGCTGACGTGGTATTCCTTGCGAAGCAGTTTCAGATTGGGAAGCATGCTCATCACCTCTTTTTGATGAACAGTTTAACAACCTGATGGAATAATGTAAAAATCCTAAAGTGACTTGACAATAACTTTAGGGAATAATATAATGAGAAAAACCGGAAGGGATGATGGAAGTGGAATATGTAGGCGCAAAAGTAATAGCGGAACTGTGGGGATGGAAACAAAGCAAAGTAACCGCGTATTGCAGAGCTGGGAAAATTTACGGAACGGAACAAGACAAAAAGGATGTCCGTGGCGGATTCCGATTGACGCGTTGAAGCCGGATGAAAAAGAAGGGAGAAAAGCGAAATGAAAAGGGGATTTTTTGCGGCAGTTTTGTGCGGATTGACGCTCTTTGTATGTGTCGTGCAGGCAGAAATCGAGGGAGGATATACTTATTCAATCAAAGGAAACGGAACAGTTTCCATCACAGATTTTGATTGGGAAAAACATGAGGGCGATATTTATATTCCCGATATGCTTGGCGGTTATCGTGTGACAGCTATCAGCGAGGAAGCATTTAGCAAAAATTCAATGAAATATAATGGAGAAGCGGTTGTTGTAACCTTGCCGAGCAGCATTAAGACGATTGGCGAAAAAGCATTTATGAAGGCGAGGGTAGCCAGCATCAATATTCCGGCTAGTGTGCAGCAAATCGGAGGCGGCGCTTTTGCAGGTTGCCCGATGATGGAATTTGTACTTGAACCGGGGAATACCGTGTATGCGACGATTGACGGAGCACTGTATAATAAAACGACAAAAACGCTTGTTGCATGGCCTAATAAGAAGGACGAGGGCAGTATACCGAATGGCATTGTTGAAGTTGGAGACTATGCGCTGTATGGTATTTCTGGAAGATGGTTAGAAATTGACGCATTTATACCAAACTCGGTTGAGAAAATCGGAGATTATGCGTTTGCAAACGATGACGATGGTTGGCGTTGTATGAGAGCGGGAAGCATAGGAGAAAATGTTGAGATAATTGGGAAAAAATGCGTTTTATAATGGCCGCATAGAGTCAAACACGAGAACGAATGCTTTAACCGGACGGTCAGAAGAAGATATTGTTATTGGAAATGAAAATACTATCATAGACGATGAAGCTTTTAAATGTGCACAGTTTCCTGAGTCGGGGATAATTATAAAGGCACAGAGAATTGGCGATAATGCCTTTGCAGAAGCATCGGTAGGATATAGTGGCTGTGACATGATTTTGGATGACTGCGTGGGGAAATCGGAAATAGCACATTTTCGTCAGCTGAGAATTTGATTATTGGTAAAGATTCAAATATTGAAAAAGTGGGAGCGTACGCTTTCGAAAAAGTGAATCTTACCTATAACGACGGAGATGTGTTTGTTACGCCGAAAAAATTGAAAAACATAGAAAACTATGCATTTTCTGAGGCGTTTGGCTATTTGCGGAAAGATTGGAGGACGTGCAAAAAAATCGAGGTAAGTGAAGGGACAGAGCGCATCGGCGACTATGCATTTGAAAGAAATGAATTTATAGAAAGTGTAAGTCTACCGTCTACACTGACGGAAATCGGGGAGGGCGCGTTCCAAGAGTGCCCCGCTTTGACTTCGATTTCCATTCCGTCCAGCGTGAAGAAAAATCGGTGACGGTGCATTTGACAGGGCAACCATCACGCTTGAAGTTGAACAGGACTCCTACGCAGCGCTTTGGGCTTCCGAAAACGGATACAAATATCGGTATCAGGGCGTGACCGAAGATACAAGCTGGCTGAATCCATAAAATAATATCTTTTTAGAAGCGAACGCACGGAAAAAGCGTTCGCCTTTTTGTTATGAAGGATGAAGAAAAATGGCCGACGCGGGCGCATCCTGCCGTTTACAGCGAATCCCATCGCTTTTTTTGTCCGTAAGCCTTGCCAATTTCGCGGTTAGAGGGTACAATAGACAATGTGTAGATAGGAGTATGAGCATGCAGGAAACGTTTGTCGGCCGCCTACGGGGCGCGTGCGCCGTTTTGCCGGGCAGTCATGTGCTGGTTGCGGTCAGCGGCGGCGCGGATTCGACGGCGCTGCTTTGTTTTTTCTGCGAAATTCGGGAAACATACCCGATTTCCGTCTCCTGCGCACATGTGGAGCACGGCATTCGCGGCGCGGCCTCGGAGGAGGACATGCGCTTTGTGAAAGCGCTGTGCGAACAAAAGAACGTTCCGTTTTACGGCGGACGGGTTGACGCGCCGGGTTACGCGCGGGCGCACGGGTGCGGCCTTGAGGAAGCGGCCAGAGCGCTGCGCTACGATTTTCTTGAAAAGACGGCGGAAGCCGTCGGTGCGGACGCAATCGCGTTGGCGCATCATCGGGGGGATCAGGCGGAGACCGTGCTGCTTCACGCGGCGCGGGGGAGCGATATCCGCGGGCTTTGCGCAATGCGCTGGCGGCGGGGGAAGCTCATTCGTCCGCTGCTGGACGCGGAGCCGGAGGCGCTGCGCGCGTATCTGCGGCGCATCGGTCAGCCGTGGCGCGAGGACGAAACCAACGCCTGCGAGGATTACGCGAGAAACCGGATTCGCCGTTCGGCGCTGCCTGCGCTGGAGGCGGCTTATCCCGACGCGCAGGGGGCGCTTGCGCGGCTGGCCGCATCGGCGCAGCGGGATGAGGATTACTTTGCCAAGCGGCTTGACGAGCTGGGGCTCGGCGCGCCGCTGAAGCTGGTCAACGGCGCGTGTCTGCCGAGGGAAAAGCTCGAGGGGCTGCATCCGGCGCTGGCCGGTCGGGCGCTGGTCGGGCTGATTGAGCGCGCAGGCGCGCCGACGCAGAGCGCACAGACGGTCTCGCAGCTGCTGGACGGTCTGCCGGGGCGGGGCGCGATGAACCTCTCCGGGGGCGCTCGGGCGGAGATCGGCGCGCGGTATGTCGCCATCCTCCGCACGGAGCAAGCCGTCACGGAAATGCCGCTCAACCTGTCGGGGGCGACCGAAACGCCGTTTGGCACGTTCATCGTCCGCCGAGCCGAACCGGGGAGACGGGCGACGGCGTACACAGCCAGACCGTAGACGCAGACCGATTGGCGGGCGCAGTGATTGCGCCGTGGCAGAGCGGCGAGGCGATGACGCCGTTCGGGGCGAAAAGCCCGGTGCGGATGAAGAAACTGCTGGAAGACGTGGAGCACGCGCTGCGCAGAAGCGTGCCCGTGCTCAAAAACGGAGAAAACACATTGCTATGGATGCCGGGCGTTCGTCCGGCTGAGATATGCCGCGGCGGGGGCGGAAACCGCGTGCTGATTGCGTTTGTCAATCGGTTCGAAGGCGATTTTCGCTCGGCGGCGGCAAACCAATATTTCAATTCAGGGGAACAAAAGCATGAGTGAGCAAAGAAAAATGTATGCCGATCTGAAGGATGAACTGCTGATTACGCGCGACCAGATTGCGGTGCGTGTCAAGGAAATGGGCGCGGAAATCACGCGCGACTTCGAAGGCAAGGATCTGACTGTGATCTGCATCCTCAAGGGCGCGGTGGTGTTTTTCGTGGATCTGATCCGCGAAATCGACCTGCCGATGACGATGGATTTCATGGCGATTTCCAGCTATGGCAGCGCGACCAAGTCCTCCGGCGTGGTGCGCATCCTCAAGGATCTGGACAAGCCGATCAACGGCAAGGACGTGCTCATCATCGAGGACATCGTCGATTCCGGCATGACGCTCTCCTTCCTCAAGGAGAACCTGCTCAGCCGCGGCGCGGCCTCGCTGCATATCGCCACGCTGCTGGATAAGCCGGAGCGCCGCCGCGTGCCGCTGCATGTGGATTATTCCGGCTTCACGATTCCGGATGAATTCGTCGTCGGTTACGGCCTCGATTACGCGGAAAAGTATCGCAACCTGCCGGACATCGGCGTGCTGCGCCCGGAAATCTATGAATAATACGCTTTAATACGCTTTCGCCGCGGCGCAGGCCGCGTCAACTGGAGGTTCCCATTGAAAAAATCATATAAGGGCTTTCCGATTTACGCGCTGATTATCATCGGCGTGCTGATTGCGACGCAGCTTTTCTCCTCGTCGTTCAGCAGCCAGCGCGGCCAGAAAATCGAGGCGGCCAAGCTGTTTGAATATATCGACAGCGGTGTGATCGACGCCGTCGCGCTGGAAAGCAGCACGGCTTACGCGCACATGAAGGCGAGCTCCATCCCGCTTTCCGCGTTTTCCAATGCGGCGTATGATTTCAGCGCCGTCATTTCGCGGGATACGTTTGTGGAGACCTGCCGCCAGCTTGCCGCCAGAAAAGCGGGCAAGCCGCTGGAGGACATCACGGAGATTGACCTCGGGTTTGACCTGATCTATCTGCCGCAGCCCGCGACGCCGTGGCTGCTGGATATGCTGCCGTATATCATTATGACCGTCGGTCTGATGGTGTTCTGGCTGATGATGATGCGCCAGCAGGGCGGTGGCGGCGGCAAAATGATGACCTTCGGCCACAGCCCGGCGCGCGTGTTCGAGCCGGACGGCAACCGCATCACCTTTGCGGATGTTGCCGGCGCGGTGGAAGAAAAGGAAGAGATGCAGGAGCTGGTCGAGTTCCTCAAGAACCCGCGCCGGTTTACGGCGGTCGGCGCGCGGATTCCCAAGGGCGTGCTGCTCGTCGGCCCGCCCGGCACGGGCAAAACGCTGCTGGCCAAGGCCGTCGCGGGCGAGGCGGGCGTGCCGTTCATGTCCATCTCCGGTTCGGATTTTGTGGAGATGTTTGTCGGCGTGGGCGCGAGCCGCGTTCGCGACCTGTTCGATCAGGCGAAGAAGCACGCGCCGTGCATCGTCTTTATCGACGAAATCGACGCGGTGGGCCGCAGGCGCGGCGCAGGCATGGGCGGCGGCCACGACGAGCGCGAGCAGACGCTCAACCAGCTTCTCGTCGAGATGGACGGTTTCGCGGTGAACGAGGGCGTGATCGTGCTGGCGGCGACGAACCGCAAGGATATTCTCGACCCGGCGCTGCTGCGTCCCGGCCGGTTTGACCGGCAGATCACCGTCGGCTACCCCGACGTGCGCGGCCGCGAGGCGATTCTGCGCGTCCACGCGAAGGAGAAGCCGCTGGCGGATGACGTCGATTTGGCGAACATCGCCAAGCGCACGCCGTATTTCGCGGGCGCGGATCTGGAAAACATTATGAACGAGGCCGCGATTCTCTGCGCGCGCGAAGGCAAGGAGAAGATCACCATGCGCCACCTGAACGACGCGATTGAGCGCGTGCAGATGGGGCCGGAAAAGAAGAGCCATATCGTCAGCGACGAGGACAAGCGCCTTGTCGCCTGCCACGAGGCGGGTCACGCGATTGTCGGCGAGCTGCTGGGCGGCTGCGACGACGTGCATCTGGTGACGATCATGCCGCGCGGCGGGAGCGGCGGCCACACGCTGCTGCTGCCGGACAAGGAGAGCGATTTCACCACCCGCACACAGCTTCTGGACTTTGTGGCGATGGCGCTTGGCGGCTATGCGGCCGAAACGCTCGTCATGGGGCAGATGTCCACCGGCGCGAGCAGCGACTTGCAGCGCGCGACCGATATCTGCCGCCGGATGGTGACGCAGTACGGCATGAGCGACGACATGGGGCCGATCTATCTCGGCGGCGACCACGACGAGGTGTTCCTGGCGCGGGATTACGGCCAGCAGAGCCGCACGTACAGCGAGGACGTCGCGGCGCGGATCGACGCGGAGGTGCAGCGCAAGATGAACGACGCGCTCGCCCGCGCGACGGCGATTCTCAAGAGAGCATCGCGCGCAGCTCGACGGCCTCTCCGACCTGCTGGTGGAGAAGGAGACGATCGACCGCGCGAGTTCGTGGCCTTCCTCAAAGGGTGAACCCTGCCCCGCAAAGAAGGAAGAAAAACGTGCTCAGGGCAGCCGGAACAGGTTTAACAGACAGGCGGGAGCTGTCAAGCAAAAAAAGACCGATATTTCAAAAATCAAGTATTTGCGCCCGAAGGTTTCAAAGAGGTTTTTCGGTTGTTGCTGCCAGTGGCAGAAACAAACAAACGAAAACGGAAAGCCCTTTGGTGGGGCGGTGGGGCAAAGCCCCATATCCCAAAATGCTTAGACATTGTTTCTTGAAATGTTCGGTTTAAGCCTGACAGCCCTGCTTTTCCCTATCGCGCGGCAAAACTGCGCGACACGGAAAGGCATGACCATGGGAGGAACGACATGAAAGCGGATTTGCACCTTCATTCCACCGCGTCGGACGGGACGCTCGAACCGGGCGAGCTGGTCGCACTGGCGGCGGAACTGGGCTTTACCCATCTGGCGCTGACGGATCACGACAGCGTGGACGGGCTTGCGCGCGCGACGGACGCGGCGCGGGATTGCGGCGTGACGCTGATCCCCGGCGTGGAGCTGAGCTGCGGCGCGCAGAAGGAGATTCACATTCTCGGTTACGGATTTGATCCATACGACGAGCGGGTGCTGGAATTCTGCCGCACACGCACGATGGAGCGGCAGGAGCGCGCGGCGAAGATGGTGCGTCAGCTTTGCGAAAACGGCGTGGAGATTTCGCTTGATCGCGTGATGGAGCTGGCGCGCGGCGTGGTGGCGAGGCCGCACGTGGCGCGCGTGCTGGTGGAGGCGGGCTACGCCAACTCGGTGAGCAGCGCGTTTGACAAGTATCTGCTGCCGGGAAAATGCGGCTACGTGCCCAAGGCGGAGGTGAAGGTCGCGGAGGCGGCTAAGCTGATTGCGGGCGCGGGCGGCGTCGCCGTTCTTGCTCATCCGATGGAATTGAAGATGGGCGAAATGACGCTCGAATCGCTCGTGCACGAGTGGCACGGGCAGGGGCTCGCGGGGATCGAGGTATATCATCCGAGCGCGGCGAACAACAGCCTGCCGTTCCTGCTGCATTTGGCCGAGCGGGAGGGGATGCTCGTGACCGGCGGCAGCGATTTCCACGGGCCGCAGGTTCGCCAGAGCTGCATCGGCGATGGGCTTGACCGCTGGACGACGGCGGAGGCGGACGTTCAAAAGCTGTTGAACCGAATCGGGCTTTGATCGGGCTTGAATCGGGCTTGAATGGAGCTTTTGCGAAACGGTGAAATGAAACCACACGGATACGCATAATATGGAATCAAAGGCGAGGTGATCGAATTGCCGACGATGACACAGGCGGGCTACACGCCCCCGCAGAAAAGCGCGCCGACGCGGGCGAACCCACCGGGAAAGCCGAAAAAACCGAAGAAAAACAGAAAACAGAAAAAGGGAATCGGCGCGGCCGGCATTGTTTCGCTGGTGATCTTTCTGATTGCGGTGCTGATCGGCTCCTGTGCGCTGTTTCTGTATGCGCAGACCGCACCATACAGCGACACGTTTTTGCCGGGAACGACGGTTTCCGGCTATGCGCTTGGCGGGTTGACGGCGCAGGAGGGGGCGGCAGCGCTGGCGATGCTGACCGACGACGCGGTTGACGCATGGCGGTATACGCTGACGTGGGACGACCGAACCTATACGCTGGACAGCGCGGCGATTTCGCTTTCCGTCGATGTTGCCGCGACACTCGATCCGCTCTGGCAGATTGGCCGCGACGGGAATATGCTCACGCGGTATCTGGCGATGCTGTCCCTTCGCGGGGACGGACGCGCGGAAAAGCCGGTGCTGACGTATGACATGGACGCGGTGGATGCGTTTTTGAGCGATATCAAGGCGCAGGTTGACTGCGCCAGCGTGGATGCGACCGTGACCTATGTGCAGGGCAACAGCGAGCCGTTCCGCTTTACGGATGAGCAGACCGGGCTGGAATTGGGAGACGGACGCCATCCGCACGCGGATGGAGGCGGCCATTTGAACCTGTCGCCGGGGACGGAAGCACTTCAGCCGAAGGAGATTTCGCCCAATGTCTACCGCGCGGAGCTTGAAAATGCGACGGTACTGCGCGCGAGGGTGGTCATGCCGCTTTCCGGCAGCGCGGCGGCGCAGGAGAACGCGGCGCTGGCGGCGGCGCAGTTCCAGAACGTGCGGCTTGAAGCGGGCGAGCGCCTTTCCTTCAACCAGACCGTCGGTCTGCGCACGGATGAATCCGGCTACGTGCAGGCGGAAGAACCGGCCTACGGGCAGGATATCTCCGGCATCGGCGGCGGCGTCTGTCAGGTGTCCACGGCGCTGTATCGTCTGGCGCTGCTCGGCGGACTGGAGGTTGCGGAGCGCAGCGCGGCGGTCTATCCGTTCCCTATTGCGAGGCGGGGCAGGAGGCGGCAGTCTCCGATCAGGGGCTGGATCTGGTCTTTGTTAACAATACGCAGACGCCGCTGTTCCTGACGGCGCGCGTTTACGGCACGGACGACGGACAGACGATGGAGCTTCAGCTCATTGGCCAGCCGATGGACGGTCGGTTTGCGCTTGAAAGCGAAATAGAGACGATCGACGCACCGGATGAGCCCGTCTATGTGCGCGACAGCGAGGGACGCTACGCGACGTATACCGACGAGCGCATCCCCGTGGGCGAAGCGATGCCCGGCTGCCGCGCGACGGTGAAGCGGGTTAATGAAAGCACGGGGCAGACCGAGATCATCTCGGAGGATACATACGACGCGGCGGCGCAGATCGTCTACGTCGGCGTTCAGCGAAGGGATTAAATAAAATCAAACAAACAGGGAGGAAAACAACATGGAAAAGGTTTGCTTTAAGACGAAAAAGGGCCCGGCGGCGCTCGGCCCGTATTCCACGGCGACGATTTACGGCGGCGTGATTTACCTGAGCGGCATGATCGGCGTGAACCCGCAGACCGGCAAGGCGCCGGAGGGCGGCACGCTGGCGCAGGCGGCTCAGGCGTTTGAAAACATCAAAACCGTGCTCGGCGAATTGGGCGCGGACACGGCCGATGTGCTCAAGACGACGGTTTATCTGACCAACATGGCGGATTTCGGCGAGGTCAACAAGCTCTACGCCGAGGTGTTCGGCCCGGATTATCCGGCGAGAACCTGCGTGGAGGTTTCCGCGCTGCCGATGGGGCTTTCCATCGAGGTGGAGTGCATCGCCCGCGCCCAGTAAACCATGAAAAAAAAGTGTCCAAGGCAGAAAACAGACCGCTCGTCTGTTTTGCCTCGGACGTTTGCTGCAAAAGGGGAAAACGCGCTCGGCTTTTATTTCGGCTCTTACGACGACGGATGTGAAAGCGGAGCGTTTCGCATGCGGCGAGCGCCGCGTGTGTCAGAAAAAGGAGGCGTCCCACTGTGAGAGAGCTTTTCTCCGCAGGAAATCCGCTATTTGAAGCTGCTGCGCAAGCAGTATCGAACCATTCAGGAGGCGTCCGCCGAGGTGGCGCATCTTCGCGCCGTGCTGCGCCTGCCCAAGGGCACCGAGCATTTCCTTTCGGATCTTCACGGCGAGCACGCCGCCTTCCTGCATATTCTGCATAACGCGAGCGGCGTCATCAAGCGCAAGATCAACGACCTATACGGCGATATCCTGTCCAGCCACGAGCGGGACATGCTCTCCACGCTGATCTATTACCCGGACGAGAAGCTGGCGCTGCTCAAAAAGCAAGGGATTGTCAATGCGGAATGGTATCGGCTGACGATCTATCGGCTGCTCGAGGTCTGCCGGATGTGCTCGGTGAAATACACCCGCAAGCGCGTGCGCGACGCGATGCCCAGAGGGATGGGCGCGCTGATGGAGGAAATGCTGCTCAGCGACAACACGCCGGACAAGGAGGGCTATTACCGCGAGGTGATGCAATCCATACTGGAAACCGGGCAGTCCGACGCGATGATTATCGCGCTCAGCGGCGTGATTCAGGCGTTGGCCATCGACAGGCTGCACATCATCGGCGATATCTTTGACCGCGGGCCGCGCGCCGATCTGATTATGGACGCGCTGGAAAACTACCATCAGGTCGATGTGCAGTGGGGCAACCACGACATCGCGTGGATGGGCGCGGCGGCGCTCTCGGAGGCCTGCATCGCGCAGGTGATCGTGACCTCCGTGAAATACGGCAATCTGGAAACGCTCGAGGTCGGCTACGGCATTTCGCTGCGCCCGCTGGCGACGCTGGCCGCCGCCTGCTATGCGGATGACCCGTGCGAGGCGTTTTTGCCGCGCGACAACGGCGAGGAGCTGCACGAGGACGAGATGGAGCTGGCGCGCATGCACAAGGCCGCCGCCATTCTGCAATTCAAGCTCGAAGGGCAGCTGCTCAGCCGCCATCCGGAATACCGCATGGAGAGCCGTCGGATTCTGCACCACATTGATTTTGAAAACAGGACGGTGGAGATCGACGGAAGGCGTATCCGCTGCGAAGCTGCGCGTTCCCGACGATTGACCCCGCCGATCCGTATGCGCTCACGCCGCTTGAACGCGAGGTGATGGAGCGCATGGTGCTGGAATTTGCCCATTCCGAAAAGCTCCAGCGGCATGTTCAGTTTTTATACAGCGCGGGCGGCATGTATCTGCGCTGCAACGGCAATCTGCTCTATCACGGCTGCATCCCGATGGAGAAAAACGGCGATTTCGCGGCGGTTCCCGTCCATACGGACGAGGCGCTGCGCGGGCGCGAAGCGATTGACGCGGCGGACGTCAAGGCGCGTCAGGGCTATTTCTCCACGCCGGGCACGCTGGAGCGCGAGGACGGGCAGGACTTTCTGTGGTATCTGGGCAGCGGCCCCAATTCGCCGCTGTTCGGCAAGGACAAGATGGCGACGTTCGAGCGCTATTTCGTCGCGGACAAGACGACGCACGTTGAAAACAAAAACCCCTATTACGATTTCCAGAATGACGAGCAGACCGCGCTGCGGATTCTCGGCGAATTCGGCTTATCCGATTCGGGGTTCATCATCAACGGCCATGTGCCGGTCAAGCTCGGTCAGGGCGAAAGCCCGATTCGCGCCGGAGGGCGCCTGCTCGTCATCGACGGCGGCTTATCCCGCGCGTATCAGCCGGTGACGGGCATCGCGGGGTACACGCTCATATTCACCTCGCACGAATTGAATCTGGTCGCGCACCAGCCGTTTGAATCGACGGCGGCGGCGATTTCCGCCGAGCAGGACATTCATTCCGTGCAGAGCCTGGTCAAGCGGATGCCGCATCGCCTGCTGATCGACGACACGGACGACGGCGAGGATCTGCGCTGCCGCATTGACGACCTGATGCGGCTGATTACGGCTTATCGAAAGGGCGTTATCAAGGAAGCGCGCAGCTGATGCGGCCTTCTGGCGCAAAGCGCGAGTCGGCGGAAGTTGGCTTTTCGAACGCGCTGCGCCCGAAGAATCATTTGGTCAAGGCTCTGGCTCATAAACAGCAGATTGTCGTCATCGACGCAGAGATATGCGTTTTCCAGCTGGGAACGCTGGAAGGAAAGCGTATAAAGTGGCGGCATAAAGTGCTCCTCTCTGAAACGGATGGGAATGTGCAATCGGCCGCGCCAGGCCGGCCTTTATGGCCAGGCGGGCGCGGCGGGAGCCGATGCGGCGCATGTTCCTGATGGAGTACATGTATGATAACAGACTTCGGGGAGCGGCTCAACCGAAACCTTTGTCGAACAGGGTCGAACGGAAGAATTTGGCCGTTTTACAAAAAAACGGGGCTGAAATCATCCCATAAATCACTCAAAAAATAAAGGAGGCCGAGCGGGTTGGAATCTACGAGAATGCACGGCGGCGAGGAATGCGGCACTTATCTGCGCGCGGCAAAGCACCCGGCGCTCATCGTCTTTGATCTGGATGGAACGATTGCGGACAGCCGCGATATGGCGCGCGAAAGCTATAAGCGCGTGTTTGCGATGATGGGGTACGGCATGATTACCGACGAGCTGGCGGACAGCTTCAACGGGCCGGACGCGGACGAGGTCTGCCGCGTGATGGGCATTGGGCCGGACAGGCGCGAGGCTGTACGATAAGCTGGTCGATCAGAACGACGTGGAGCTGATGAGCACGATGGGGCGCATGTTCCCCGGCACGATTCGGATGCTTGACGAGCTGGCGCCCCATGCGACGCTGGCCATTTTGACCAACGGAAGCCAGCGATACTGCGAGGCCAGCATCGAGGCCTTCGCGCTATCGCCGTATATCATCGTGCTGCACAGCGGCTTTGTCAGCGGCGTGACCAAGGCACAGCGAATCCGCCAGTGGCAGGCCGAAACGGGTGCGACGATTGTGATTGTCGTCGGTGACCGCGTGACGGATATCGAAAACGCGCGCGCGGCGGGCGCTACGCCATCGGCGTGACCTACGGCATGGGCGACCGGGAAGAACTGGCCGGGGCAGATTGCCTGTGCGACACGCCGCAGGAGGTTGCGGCCTGCTGCATGCGCCTGATCGACGCGCAATGAGCGGTTGCTTTTTTCCCCGCCACGCGGTACAATAAGAGGCAGGTTTTGCCGCCGATCAGGGCGAGCAGGCATGCGCAGAGCAGAGGAGGACATTCCCATGGATAAAAAGAATAAGGCGGTTGTCACCGTCGTCGGCAACGATACCATCGGCATTATCGCCCGTGTGAGCGCGGCGCTGGCCGCGCACAACGCGAACATCTTGGATATCTCTCAGACGGTGCTTTCCGGCATGTTCAACATGATGATGATCGTGGATGTTTCGCTCAGCGATTTTGACACGCTCTCCGCGGCGCTTTCTTTCCGCGCTGGGCGCGGAGCTCGGGCTTCAGGTTCGGATTCAGCGCAGCGAAATCTTCGACGCGATGCACCGCATCTGATGGAGGAACGAGATGATCAATACATCTGAAATTTTGCAGACGGTGCGGATGATTACCGAGGAAAAGCTCGATATCCGCACGATTACGATGGGCATTTCGCCTCTATGACTGTGTGCATCCGGATCGGGATATTCTCTATCGGAACGTCTACGACCGCATCACCACGCAGGCGAAGGATCTGGTCAGGACGGGCGAGGCGCTGGAACGCGAGTTCGGTATTCCGATTGTCAACAAGCGCATTTCTGTCACGCCCGCGAGCCTTGTGGCGGCGGCCTGCGGCGATCCCGTGGTGGTTGCGCGCGCGATGGACGCCGCGGCGAAGGAGACGGGCGTGAACTACATCGGCGGCTACACCGCGCTGGTGCAGAAGGGCATGACCGCCTCGGATCGCGCGCTGATCGCGTCCCTGCCGGAGGCACTCTCCACGACGGAGCGCGTCTGCTCGTCGGTCAACGTGGCGTCCACGCGCGCGGGCATTGACATGGACGCGGTTCGCCTGTGCGGGCAGGCGGTGAAGGATATCGCCGCCGCGACGGCGGACACGGACGCTTCCGGCTGCATGAAGCTGGTCGTCTTTGCCAACGCCGTGGAGGATAACCCGTTTATGGCGGGCGCGTTCCACGGGCCGGGCGAGGGCGACTGCTGCATCAACGTGGGCATTTCCGGCCCCGGCGTGGTCAAGCGCGCGCTGGAAAACGAGGCGAAGGGGCAGCCGTTTGACGTGGTGGCCGAGACGATCAAACGCACGGCGTTCAAGATCACGCGTGTGGGTCAGTTGATCGCCAGAGGCTTCCGCGCGGCTGAACGTGCCGTTCGGCATCGTCGATCTCTCCCTTGCGCCCACGCCCGCGATGGGCGATTCTGTGGCGCACATCCTCGAAGAGATGGGGCTTGAGATCTGCGGCTGCCACGGCACGACCGCGGCGTTGGCGCTGCTCAACGACGCGGTGAAGAAGGGCGGCGTGATGGCTTCGAGCCATGTCGGCGGCCTTTCCGGCGCGTTTATCCCGGTCAGCGAGGATATCGGCATGATTAACGCCGCCGCGCGCGGGGCGCTCAGCTTGGAAAAGCTGGAGGCGATGACCTGTGTGTGCTCGGTCGGTCTGGACATGATCGCCGTGCCGGGCGATACGCCGGCCGCGACGATTGCCGCCATCATCGCGGATGAAGCGGCCATCGGCATGGTCAACAGCAAGACGACCGCCGTGCGCATCATTCCCGCGCCGGGGAAGACGGTCGGCGACGAGGTGGAATTTGGCGGCCTGTTCGGGCGCGCGCCCATCATGCGCGTCAGCCCGTATTCGGCAGAGGCCTTTATCGCGCGCGGCGGACGCATCCCCGCGCCGCTCCAGAGCCTGAAGAATTAAGGACGACCACAAATAAAAGAATAACTGAAATTCTTGATTTAATGATTCCGGTCGAGATGCTTTATGGCAGCAAGACGGAGGGAAGAGAAGGGTGTTTGACATATGGAAAAGGAACTGACCAGAGAGACCGTTGACCCGCGCTATACGTGGGATTTGACCCGGATTTACGCCAGCGACGAGGCGTGGGAGGAGGCTTTTGCCGATGTCAAGGCGCAGGCCGAGGCGTTTGGCAAGCGCGCGGGCACGCTGAGCCATGGGCGCGAGGCCGTGCTCGACGCGCTGACCGCGATGATGCGGATGGACGAGACGTTTTTCGCGCTGCATGCGTATGCGATGATGAAAAACAACGAGGACAGCACGAACGCGAAATATCAGGCGATGAGCGACCGCGCGGGCACGCTGGCGGGCGTTGTGGCGGCGGCCTGCTCGTTCATGGAGCCGGAGCTGCTGGCACTTGAAGAGGGCGAAATCGAGAAGATGATCGCGGACCCGGCGTTTGCGGAATACGACCGCTATCTCCGGCGTGCTGCGCATGAAGGCGCACACGCTGACGGCCAGCGAGGAAAAGCTGATGGCCATGGCGAGCGACGCCTGCAACGCATCGGCGACCGCCTATGAAATGCTTTCTACGCCGATATGAATCTGGGCAAGACCCGCGGCGAAAACGGCGAAAAGGTGCAGCTGACGGACGCGCGCCTGCTCTCCCTGCTCTCCAGCAAGGATCGCGCCGTGCGCAAGGCGGTTATACCAACATTATGAACGGCTACAACAAGTTCGGCAACACGATTGCCGCGACCTACGCCGGTCAGGTCAAGGCCGATATCTTCAACAGCCGCGCGCATCACTTTGACAGCAGCCGTCAGGCCGCCATGTTCCCGGACGAGATCGACGAAAAGGTATACGACAGCCTGATCGAGGCGGTGCACGGCGGCATCGGGACGCTGAACGAGTATCTTTCCGTCAAGAAGGAGCAGCTCGGCGTGCCGGTTCTGCACATGTACGACCTGTACGCGGAAGCGGAGAACAGCTTTGAAATCGGCATGGACGTCGAGGAAGCGTTCAAGGTGTTCCTGGAAGCGGTCAAGCCGCTGGGCGAGGACTATGTGAAGGACGCGACCGCGCGCTCCAGACGCTGGATCGACGTGTACGAGACGAAGAACAAGCGTTCCGGCGCGTATAGCTGCGGCAGCGTACCGCACCACGCCCTATGTGCTGCTCAACCACAAGAACACGTATGACGGCCTGTCCACCTCTGCCACGAGATGGGCCACGCGATGCACAGCTTCTATTCCAACAAGAATCAGCCGTTCGCCCAAGGCGGATTACACGATCTTCGTCGCCGAGGTGGCTTCCACCTGCAACGAGATCCTGCTCTCCGAATACCTGCGCGAGCAGTACGCGGGCAATAAGCAGGCGCAGATCGCGCTGATCGGTTCGCTGCTCCAGCATTTCCGCACGACGGTGTTCCGCCAGACGATGTTCGCGGAGTTCAGTACAAGGCGCACTGCATGGCGGAAAGCGGCGAGAGACCTGACCCGCGACAGCCTGAGCGCGATGTATTACGACCTCAACAAGCTCTATTACGGCGGCGCGTGCAAGGTCGATCGGGAAGTGGCCTACGAGTGGATGCGCATCCCGCACTTCTATAATTCGTTCTATGTCTATAAGTATGCGACGAGCTTCTGCGCGGCAGTGACGCTCTCCGCGGGATTCTCGACGGCGACAAGGGAGAAGCTGGCGGCCTATCGCCGGTTCCTGACGCTGGGCGGCAGCATGGCCCCTGATCGAGGGCTGAAGGTCGCAGGCGTGGATATGTCCACGCCGAAGCCGGTCTGCGACGCGCTGGATTACTTCGCGGAACTGGTGATGCAGTATCAGAACCTGCTGAGCGAAGAGGGCTGAGCATGGACAATGTGATGCAGGGCTATGACCTCGACGCGGCCGTCCGCCAGATCGGCAAAGCCATCGGCAAGGCGGCAAAAGCCGCGCCCGACGTGACGGAAGCCTTTGCGCGGCGCGCCATCGAGGCGGACATGCGCTATATGCATGAAACCGGGGTGCTCGACGACGATGGGCTGATGGGCGAGGGCGAATACGACGAGGACGACGCATTTGAAGCGCTCTTCGCCGAAATGACCGACGGCCTTGAGGACGACGGCGAAATCGGCAGAATCGCGCAGATGCTGGACGCATACATGGAAGCCCGACAGGATTTCATGGAAGAAAACGGTCTTGCGGACGATTGACAGGGGGACACGGACGATGGTGGAGGAAATTCGCGCGCAGCAGGTGAACCGGGCGCGCCCGGTGACGGGCAAGGGATTTGCGCTGGGCGTGGCTTCCGTCGTGCTGCGGCTTGCGCTGGCGCAGATTGTCTGCAATCTGCTGATTGCGGCGACGGGCATGGGGCTGCTCAACGTGCTGTTTTACCTCTACGCGGTGATGACGCTGGCGCTGTTTATGCGGCGGACGGTCGCTTCCAGCGCGTATACGCTCAAGCAGGAAACGCTCGTGCTGGAGCGCAAGCTGGGCGACAGCACGACCAGCGTGGTGGAAATTCCGCTGAATCACATCATCGCCGTGCGCCCGATTTGCGCGGGCGAGCGGCTGCACGTGTGCTATCGTCAGGTGACGGTGATCGACAACGAGGCCAAGCCGACGGCGCGCATGAAGGCAGCGTGGCGCGCGAGCCTGTTTTCCGCCGGTCTGGCGCGGAAGATCGCGCGCGGCCATGCGCATGACGACGCGGGCTATGCGATTGTGTTTGACGAGGCGGATACCCAGCGGCGCGCGTGCGTGTTCCGCCCGGACGAGGCGATGTGCGGCGCGCTGCGCGAGGCGCTGGGCGAGCGATTCGGTCTGGACGACAGGCAGACGCGCCCGAAGGTGACGACGCTCTACGCGCAGGCGCTTGAACGCGCCTTCCCGAACTATATACCACGTCACGCCGCTGGTCAGCCGCGAGGAAGCGGAGATCGCCGCGGACGAAATCAAAAAACAAAAAGCGGCGCGCGGGGAAAGAAAAGGCGAAAAGCCGGAGAAACCCGCGGAAGGCGGGAAACAGCCCGCGGCCAGACGCCGCAGAAAGAGCGAGCAGGGAGTAAACGATGCAGTATACGACGGTTCTTTTTGATCTGGACGGAACGCTCACCAAGTCGGAGGAGGGCATCACCAAGACCGCGATTTACGCGGCGGAGAAGATGGGCTTCACCGGCTTTACGCAGGAGCAATTCAAGGTGTTCATCGGCCCGCCGCTGTATGATTCCTTCCGGAAGGTCGTCGGCATGACGGAGGAGCAGGCCAATCAGGCGATTGACCACTATCACGAGCGCTTTGAGCGCGTCGGCTGGGCGGAAAACGAGGTATATGCCGGTATTCCGTCGCTGCTTCGGAGCCTGAAAAAGAACGGCGCGCGCGTGGCGATTGTCACCGCGAAGCCGCAGGTTTTCGCCGAGCGCATCGCTCAAAAATTTGGCCTTGCGCCGTATCTGGACGATGTGATCGGGCCGGGGATGAACAACAAGGATTCCAGCAAGGCGGCGCTTGTCCGCCGGGGCGCGCAGAGGCCTTCGGCGGCCGCGTCGTGATGGTCGGCGACCGCTGCTTTGACATCGAGGGCGGGCAGGTGAACGGCGTGGATACCATCGGCGTCTGTTACGGCTACGGCACGGAGGACGAGCTGACCGCCGCCCGGGCGACGCATATCGCGCACGGCGTGGCAGAGCTGGAAAACATTCTGCTCGGCGACGCGCCCAGAGCGCGCGGCGTGTTCATCTCCATGGAGGGCGTGGACGGCTGCGGCAAGACGACCCAGCGCGCGGCGCTCACCGACCATCTGCAAAAGCTCGGCTGGCGGGTGACGCAGACGCGCGAACCGGGCGGCGACGCGGTGGCCGAGAAGATCCGCGAGCTGGTGCTCGATCCGATGAACAAGGAGATGTGCGACGAGACGGAGGCCTATCTGTACGCGGCCAGCCGCGCGCAGAATGTCCGCGCGGTGGTTCGCCCGGCGCTCCTTCGCGGCGACGCGGTGGTGTGCGATCGGTTTGTCGATTCCTCCGTGGCCTATCAGGGCGCGGGGCGGCAGCTGGGCATGGAGGAGGTCGCGGCGCTCAACGCGATGGCGGTCGGCGGAACCATGCCGGATATCACCGTGTATCTGCGCATGCCCGCCGACGCGGCGCTCTCCCGCAGGCTCAGCGCATCCGAACCGGACAGGCTCGAACGGCAGAAGGCGGATTTCTTCAGCCGCACCGGTCAGGCATATGAGCGGCTCTTTTTTGCGGGGCAGGAAAAGCGCGTGATGACGGTCAACGCCGCGCAGAGCATCGAGCGGGTGACGCAGGAGATGCTCGACGGGCTGGACGAACGGCTCAATCGGCTGGACGTGTAATTTTTCTTCAAAAGAAGGACGCGCTTCAGGAGGTAAAATGGCAAGAATCGTGGTGGGCATGTCCGGCGGCGTGGATTCCTCCGTGGCCGCGCTCCTGCTCAAACGCGCCGGGTATGAGGTCATCGGCGTGTTCATGAAAAACTGGGAAGAGAAGGACGACAACGGCGTCTGCACCAGCGAAACGGACTGGGCGGACGTGCGCGACGTTTGCGAAAAGATCGACATTCCGTATTATGCCGTCAATTTCGTTAAGGAATATTACGACCGCGTGTTTTCCTATTTCCTTGACGAATACCGGCGCGGGCGCACGCCGAACCCCGACGTGCTCTGCAATCGGGAGATCAAATTCAAGGCGTTTCTGGATTTCGCGATGAAGCTCGGCGCGGACAGGCTGGCGACAGGGCATTTCTGCCAGCTCGGCGACGCGGCAGACGGCAAGAAGCTGCTTCTGCGCGGCGCGGACGGCAACAAAGACCAAAGCTACTTCCTCTATATGCTCGGGCAGAACGCGCTGGAAAAGGCGATGTTCCCGGTCGGCGGCCTGACCAAGGCGCAGGTGCGCGAAATCGCGGAGGAAGCCGGTTTGGCCAACAGCAAAAAGAAGGATTCCACGGGCGTGTGCTTCATCGGCGAGCGGCATTTTAAGCCGTTTTGCAGCAGTTCCTGCCCGCGCAGCCCGGCGATATGCGGACGCTGGAGGGCAGGTCGTCGGCCGTCACGACGGATTGATGTATTACACCCTCGGCCAGCGGCGCGGGCTGGGCATCGGCGGCGCGGGCAACGGCGAACGCTGGTTTGTCCTCGCCAAGGATATGGCGCATAACGAGCTGATCGTCACGCAGGGCGCGGATCATCCGTTGCTGTACAGCAAGAATGCCGTCGGTACGGACGCGACGTGGATATCCGGCGAAGCGCCCGCAGGCGAATTTGACTGCACCTGCAAATACCGCTATCGTCAGCCGGATCAGGCGGTGCACGTCAGCGTGCGCGAAAACGGGCAGGTGCTCGTGACCGCCAGGGAACGCCAGCGCGCCGTCACGCCGGGGCAGAGCATGGTCTTTTATCAGGGCGAGGTCTGTCTGGGCGGTGCAATCTGCGACGAGGTGCTGGACGCGGGGCAGGTGGACGAATGAACGGTTTTCAGAAATTCTGGGGACATTTGAGCACCGTCACGCGCCATCGCCACCGGGTGATCGCGCACTGCGCCAGAGCGGGCATCCTTTGGCAGGGGCTGCGGCACGACCTATCCAAATACAGCCCGACGGAATTCTGGCAGGGCGTGAAATTCTTCGACGGCACCCATTCGCCGACGGAGGACGAGCGGCGGACGCTGGGTTATTCGCTCGCGTGGATGCACCACAAGGGGCGCAACCGCCACCATTGGGAATATTGGACGGATTACAGCATGGCGCAGATGCGCTATGTGCCCGTGCCGATGCCCAGAAGGTACATGGCGGAAATGATCTGCGACCGAATCGCCGCCAGCAAGATCTACAACGGCGAGCGATATACGGACGCCTGCCCGCTGGCGTATTTGCAGCGCGGCAAGATGCACGACCATATGCATCCGGACACGCAGGCGCTGCTCGCGCGCTTTTTGACCCAGCTGCGCGACGAGGGGGAGGACGCGATGTTCGCCTCGCTCCGGCAATGGGTCAGGGAAAAAGCATAAACAGATTCCCCCTTTCCTTCGTAAAATGGAAGGAAAGGGGGTTTTTGTATGCCTTCAAAAAGAGACGCGATGACGGCCCGAGCGCTGGCGCTTGTGGGCTGCGGCTATATTTACGGCGCGACGGGCTGGATCTGCACGCGCGCGCGGATGGAACAGCAGATGCGGCAATACCCGGCCTATGCCGGACAGATCGAGCGATACGGCAAAAAATGGATCGGGAAGCCCTGCTATGACTGCGCCCAACTGACGCGGGACGTGGCGCGGCGCGCCGGGGTCAGCCTGCCCAGCGGGGCGACGAGCCAATGGCGCGCGGCGGGGATCTGGAAGGAAAAGGACGTGATCGACACCCTGCCGGACGAGGCCGGAATTTTTCTGTTCACGATGCGCGACGGGCGCATGACGCACACCGGCGTGAGCGTCGGCCATGGGGAAGAGGTGGACGCGCGCGGGCACGCCTACGGCGTGGTGCGCCGGCCGATTCGCGGAACGACGTTCACGCATTGGGCGCGGCTGGCGGTGGATTACGACGCGAAGGAGGACGAGGGAAAAGACGCAGGGGAGGAAACGCCGCTCAAGCCGAAGCGGACGCTGCGCATGGGCAGCAGCGGAGAGGACGTGCGCGCGCTGCAAATGGCGCTGCAAACGCTGGGCTTCTTAAACGACGCGGCGGACGGCAAATTTGGCGCAAAGACGCGGGAGGCCGTTCGGAAATTCCAGAAAAAGAGCGGGCTTGCGGTCGATGGAATCGTCGGCACGGCGACGTGGGCGGCCTTGCCGGAGGGATGGAGAGCCGAGCGCCCCGACGCGGATTTGCCTGACCGGCGACGGCATGCGCGCGCTCATCCGGGCGCTTGAAAAGCCGCAGACGGCAGAAAACCGGCTGACGTTCACGCTGGCGGCGCCGGATTATGGCGAAATCATGCGGCAGATTCATTTGGAAATCTAGCGCCGTGCGCGGTTTTTGCTCAAGCGATGATTTACTGTAAACAAAAAGCCCCGCGCTTTTCGGCGCGGGACTTATTTCATCAATCAATAGCGGGAAGCACGGCGGGAAGCATAGCACTCGCTGCAATAGATGGGTCGGTCGTTCTTCGGGATGAAAGGCACGCGGGTCGGAGCGCCACACTGCGCGCAGGTGGTCTCAGTACATTTCGCGCTGCTGAGCCCTCACCGTTAGCCGGGCGGCTGTTCTTGCCGGGCGATGCGGCAGGCATTGCAGCGGGGTCGGCTCGTTCTGGAAGCCCTTCTCCGCGTAGAACTCCTGCTCACCAGCGGTGAACACAAATTCCTGGCCACAGTCTTTGCAGGTCAAAGTCTTGTCCTGATACATGGGATATTCCTCCGAAAAAAAAAAAAATAGAAATCGGTATGAAACTTCCGGCTGACCTGGTCTTTTGACCCCACTCGCCGTCAGGAGCGTTCGCTCATACACCTTGGTGCCCCACTACTGACCCTCTCAGAATATAACCTGGACGGACTTACTTCTAAGCCGCACCATGCTCACCGGAACTTTGCCCGGCTTACGTGGATCGTTTTGCCTGCGACTGGCATCGACTTTCAACCACAGACCCGAATGAATCATCCTACGCCATTATAAGCGCAAACTAAAAAAATTGCAAGCGCTTTTATAAAGTTTCTTATTTTCCGCGTAGAATCTGCACAAAAGAGGGCAGCTCCCGCGCGGGCGCAAACAATGCGCCGCCCTTGTCGCCAACCGTTTTTGCCGCCGTAACCAGCCCGACCCGCGCCGCGCCCGCGGCGAGAAGCGCCCTTGCGGCTTCCGACGCGGTGGAGCCGGTGGTCAGCACGTCGTCCACCACCAAAGCGCGCAGACCGCGGACGGCGGAATCCGCCTCCATGCAGCCTTCGAGGTTGCGGCGGCGGTTTTCGGCGCTCAGCTTCGTCTGCGCCGCGTGCTCATCCCGGCGGGAGAGCGCGGGAAGGACGGGCATGCCCCAGATTTCGCCGAGACGCTCGGCCAGAAGCTGCGCCTGATTGAAGCCCCTCTGCCGCAGGCGGCGGCGCGTGGTCGGCACGGGCACCAGCGCGTCGTAAACCCCAAGCGGGAGCGACGACATGGCGCGGGCCAGCGGAAGCGCGGCGGCGCGCACGCTGTTGAATTTGAGCATCAAAATCAACTGACGCGGCTGGTCGGCGTAGGGAAACGCGGCAAGCGCCTCGTCAATGCCTGCGGGCGGCGGAAGCCCCTCGATTTCGCCGGCGAGGCGGGAAAGCGCCTGCGCGCAGCCGGGGCACAGGCCGCTCTGATCGTCGCCGCTCAGCGCCGCGTCGCAGCACAGGCAGGCGACGCGCTCGGGAAACAGCCAATCGTCCAGCGCGCGAAGCAGGCGCGAATCAAGCCGGGACATGGCGGCAGCTCCTTTCTTTAACGGGCTTTACGGGCGCGTCACAGGCTCATCACCTGCTGAAGCCGCCAGCAGAGGGCGCTGTAGCGGCGGCGCGTGTTGACGTTGGCGATCATCTGGTCGATGGCGGATTCGCGCCCGACGATCATCACCATGCGGCGCGCGCGGGTGACGGCGGTATAAAACAGGTTGCGCGTCAGCAGCATCGGCGGGCCGCCCACGGCGGGCATCACCACGACGGGGAATTCGCTGCCCTGACTCTTGTGCACGGAGATGCAGTAGGCCAATTCCAGATCGTCCACGTCTGCGCCCTCGTATTCGGCCACGCGCTCGTCGTCAAACTGCACGCTCATCACGTGCTCCTGCGGGTCGATGGAGACGATGAAGCCGATGTCGCCGTTGAAAACGCCCTGCCCTTCCTCCGCGCCGAACACGCCTTCCTTCTGCCACTTGGCTGATAGTTGTTGCGCGTCTGCATCACCTTGTCGCCCTCGCGGAAGGTGGTATCGCCGCGCACACGCTCGTGTTTGCCGGGAGCGGCGGGGTTGAATTCCGCCTGCAAAAGCTGGTTAAGCATCCATACGCCGCATTCGCCCTTCTTGGTCGGGCTGAGCACCTGCATCTGCCGGACGGGATCGAGGTGCAGGAAGCTCGGCAGGCGGAGGCGCAGAGCGCGACGATGCGCTTCGCCGCGTCGGACGGGGAGATGGCGCGCTCAAAGAAAAAGTCGCTGCCCTTCGCGTTGAGCCGGGGCGCTTCGCCGCGGTTGATGCGGTGGGCGTTGTGAGACGATCATGCTCTTTTCATCCTGCCGGAAAATCTCGGTCAGGCGGACGGAGGGAATCGCGCCGCTGTCCAGAATGTCGCGCAGCACGTTGCCCGCGCCGACGCTGGGGAGCTGGTCCGCGTCGCCGACCATAATCAGCCGCGTGCCGGGGACGAGCGCGCGCAGAAGCGACCGCATCAGGAAGATATCCACCATGGACATTTCGTCGATGATGAGCGCGTCGTATTCCAGCGGGTTATCCTGCGTGCGGGCGAAGTCGCCCTCCTCGCCGCCGTATTCCAGCAGGCGGTGGAGCGTCTTGGCCTCCATGCCGCAAGCCTCGCTCATGCGCTTGGCGGCGCGGCCGGTCGGCGCGGCCAGCGCGATATCGCCGTGGACGCTGAGCAGCTTGATGATGCACTTGATGATCGTCGTTTTGCCCGTGCCGGGGCCGCCGGTGATAACTGTCATGCCGCTGGTGACGGCGGTTTCGATGGCCTGCCGCTGCTGGGCGTGAAAGGCGATGCCCTCCACGCGCTCCAGCTCGTCGATCTGCGCGGACAGGTCGGTCGCCATCGTATCCGGCATGGCGTCGATCATCTCCCGCAGGCGGCGCGCAACCTCGCTTTCGGCGCGGTAGGTCGAGGGCAGATAGAGCGCGACGACGTCCTCATCGTCGTCGCCCGGCAGAATCTGCGCGGCGATTTCGTGCGAGAGAATCAGGCTGTCGATGGTGCGCTCGATTAAATCGGGGTCGTTGCCGAGGATGCGCCGCGCGGCTAAAGCGAGCTCCGGCCGGGGAAGATAGCAGTGCCCGGCGACGGCGGTCGCATCCGAAAGCGTGTATTTCACGCCTGCGCTGAGGCGGTATTCGCTATCCTGCTCGATGCCCAGCGAGGCGGCGATGCGGTCGGCCGTCTTAAAGCCGATGCCCTCCACGTCCTCCACGAGGCGATAGGGGTTGCGGGTGATGACCTGCCGCACGTTTTCGCCGTATCGCTTGTAGATTTTGATGGCCAGCGCGGGGGTGACGCCGTAGCTCTGCAAAAAGACCATGGCCTCGCGCTGCTGCGCCTGCTCGGCATAACTTTCCTGAATCATGCGGGCGCGCTTTTCGCCGATGCCCGATACCTCCAGCAGCCTTTCCGGCTCGGAATAGAGCACGTCGAGCGTCTTTTCGCCGAAGGCGCGGATGAGCAGCTTGGCCGTCGCCGGGCCGACGCCGCGAATCATGCCGCTGGACAGGTATTTTTCAATGCCGGACAGGGTCGTCGGCTGCTCGATTTCAAAAGGGCTCTGCACCTTGATTTGACGGCCGTAGACCGGGTGCTCCGTCCATTCGCCGGTGATGCGGAGCTTTTCGCCCGATGTGACCGGCGGCATGACGCCCACGGCGGAGACGCGCGATTTGCCCGCCTTGACCACCAGAACGGTATACCCGTTTTCGTCGTTTCGGAATACCGTTTCATCGGCAAAGGCTTCGATTGTTTCCATGGTTGCGCATCCTCGCTTTCTTCTGCGGCGGTTGAATCGTTAATCTCCATTATACACGGATTTGAACCAAAAGAAAAGAGCACGGAAAAGAACGAGAACACACGGAATAAAACGCCGATTGTTAAACGAACGGGATATGTTACGCATTTGTTACACAGTTTTTTTGACGATTTAGCAAATTCTTCATCGACGAACGCTTGAAAAGTGGAGGGAAATGGTGTAAAGTAATTAGGAAAGGGAGCAAAGTGGTTGAGTTGGGGAAGGAGGGATGTGCAGCATGGCTTACATGGCGTTTTCCGGTTCGTTCGAACACTCGCTGGATGGAAAAGGCCGCGTCATCATTCCTGCCTCCTTCCGAGAAGCGTTGGGCGAAAATTTCACGATCACCATCAACCCGACAAGAACGGCCGTCGCGATTTATCCCAAGGCGGATTGGGACGGCCAGCTTGAGCGGCTTTCACATATCAACCCGATGGATAAAATCGGGCTGCAATACGAGCGCTATCTGATGAGCGTCTCTTTTTCCGGAAACAGCATGGACGCGCAGGGCCGCGTATTGATCCCGGCCAAGCTGCGCGCGAAGATCGGCTTGACGCGAGACATCGTTTTCGTCGGCCTGAACCACTATATCGAGGTCTGGGACGCCGGGTCTACGCCAAGATGGAGGCGCAGACGGAGGACGAATTCGATTCGCTGGTGGATTACGTTTACGAAAAATACCCGTCTTAAAAGCGCGGCGCGGGCATAGATACCGTTTAAGCGCGGAACGCGAAAGCGCGGTTCTTGACGGCGGGAGGGGGGATACAATGATGACAGGAACACGGACGATGCGGGTCAGCCGCGGGCGCTACGTCAGCGCGGGCTATGCCGAAAAGCGCACGCGCCCGGCGGCGGATGAAAGAGAATTGTATATTTCCGCCGACCCGGCCGGTTCCGCAAGGGAAAACCTGCGCGATTTGAACAGGGCGGGCTACCGCAGCGAACGGCCGTGGCGCGATACGCCGGACCCGGCGCTGCAAACGGCCGCGCCGAAGACGCAGAGGCGCGCGCCCGCGCGAGGCGGCCGCCAGAAAGCAGCTCGGGCCGATTGATCGGCTGCTGGCGGAGATTCGGCGGGATCGCAAGGGCGTGGCCGTCTGCGCCATGCTCGCGGCGACGATGCTGGTGATGGCCGCGGCGTGGGGGCGCAACATGGTTTCCGGCGTGAACACACAGCGGTCGATCGAGCGCTATCAGGCGCAGACGATCACGCTTCGGCAGGAAAACGAAAAGCTGGCGCAGCAGCTTGAAATCGCCGGAAGCGGCGAGCGCATCCGCAATCTGGCGCCGAACGAACTGGGCATGCTGCGGCGCGAACGCGCGCAAACCGAAACGATCTACATTCAGGCGCCGGATAAAAAGGCGCGGGAAGAGGCACAGACAGTCGGTCAGACGCACATGGAAATCCTCGATTTCCTGCTGGGTCTGCTCAATGTGTTTCATATTGGAGAGTGAGAGGGCTTGCGTTCACCGGGAGCCACCGTACGAAAGCGGCTGGTCTTGCTGATGGGCGGATTCTTTCTCCTCTTTCTTTGCGTTTGCGCGCGGCTTGTCGATGTGCAGATCGTGCGGCAAAAGGAGCTGACCGCCCGCGGCGTGAAGCAATGGACGCGCAGCGGCGTGGTGGCCGCGCGGCGCGGAGATATTGTGGATACAAACGGCAGGCTGCTGGCGCAGTCCGTGACGAGCTTCATCCTGACCGCAAGGCCGAGGGACGTGAAGGACGCGGGCGCACTGGCGAAGGTGCTTGCGCGGGAGCTGGGGCTTGACGAGGAGACAATCCTGAAGAAGCTGTCCGGCAGCAAGGCGGCCTCCGTTACGCTGGCCAGACAGCTCGCGGGAGGACGCGGACAGGCTTCGGGCGATCCGGCAAAACGGAAATTCTCCCGACGCCGAGGCTTTAATCGGAATAACATTTGACGAAGACGCGAGTAGATGGTATCCTATGGGTACGCTGCTGGCGCAGACGCTGGGGCTGTGCAACGTGGACGGCGAGGGGCAGAGCGGCCTCGAGCTGCAATACAACGACGTTCTGGCCGGAAAACCGGGGAAGATGATCACCGAGGTGGACGCGAGGGCGCGGACGCTTCCCGACGGGGTGACGCTCTACGTGCCC
>VOFB01001017.1_pt1 | contig 46001 bp, 76 predicted proteins | sample 5384141 | NCBI WGS metagenome assembly VOFB01 (sample SAMN12384721, study PRJNA508395) | human gut metagenome | isolation source: healthy gut A | host: Homo sapiens | reverse complement strand
GCATTATCGAAAACTGGATTTTCTGATTAAAGATATTGAATATATGATCAAAGAAGCCAGTGCGGACGGAATCAATGACTGCTTCAGCAGGCATTTAGAACAGCTGGATCAGCAGATTGAACGACTTCAGGAGATACGCAAAAAGGTTCAGAAGACCAAAGATGAACTGGAAGAGTGGGATGAAAAAGAGAATGAATGGTTCGTGGAGGAAGTAGAACCGGTTCTTATCTACTGGCAGACGGAAGGCATTGACTGGGTAAAAGGAAGAGAATGCGAAAATGCAGGGATTGATTACGAAAAATATGACACAAGAACCTTTGCCCAGATGAAAAAGGAATCTTTAAATGGGGATGAACTGTCTTATCGGTGGGGAATTGGAATTGATAAAGCGGATTATACAGATGAAGCCTACGCAAAAGATCTGGTGGAATGCTTTGCAGTAAAAGAGCATATGTTACCTTTGTGAAGGTAGATGAGGCAATTGCAAGCGGTAAAATTATGAAGATCTTAGACAGGGATATTTATAGAGGGAAAGGTATTTGATGCCTATCCGGGCGATATTTATTTCCGGAGACTGAAAATGGTGATGGAAAATGGAAGGGCAGTGAGCTAGTATAAGGTTATGATACCGGCGAAACAGCCATAAAATGGGGAAAAAGGAAAACATGAAAGTTACTTTTCAGGTTTTCCTTTTTTTTTAAATAAATAACAAATAGTCAATGATATAGAACATGTATTAAATTAATACAAAATAATCAGTACAAAAAAGTATTGAATATGATGGTAAAAAGCTATTGACATGAAATGGACGTACAGATTTAGGATTTAATTGTGAAAGGCAGGACAGACATAAGAAAACAACAGAAGAAAAGGAGATTGTTATGAATTCAAAAGCAAAATATTATCCTACCGCTTTTGTACTTTATCTGAATTATTTTGTTCAGGGTATTGCAACAGGTGTGTTAGGACAGCAGATTATGAAAGAGGCACTGGTAACACAGTGGGGCGGAGACATTGTTAAAGATATCGGATTAGTAGCAACTGTTGTAGCTGCTGCCGGATTGGGACGATTAATTATCCTTCCATTTGCAGGACCACTTTCTGGATAAACTTGGACGAAAAATATGTGTTGCGCTGGGCGCTTTGTTATACGCAGTTTCCATGTTTATGATCGCAAAATCACCAACCATGATGGTTGCATACATCAAAGTCTTATTTCAGGATCCGGCAAACTCATTTTAGATTGTGGTGTTATTCCATGTTGTGTTGAAATCCTTGCACCGAGAACAGGACTTGCAACCATTTTGACAAAGTTCTTTTATTTCAGGTGGACAGAAGGTTCTTCAATGATCCTTGGATTTGCCGCAACTGCATCATTTGGAATGACAAATGTGATCTTCTATACAAAGTGTTGCATTCATTGTTGTAGCAATCTTTATTTTTTATCGCACCAGTACCGAAAGCAGAGAAAACTGGAGAGAAACAGCAGTCTTTGATCCAGCAGCTGAAGGGAACCAAATTTACAATTGAAAGCTGGGGACTGATTGCGATTGGTTTTACCTGCACCGCAACTTTCCAGTTATGGCTTTACTGCGCACAGACTTATGGGCACGTGTATGCGGAATGACTGATACAACAACGATGCAGTCCTATTATGCTTCACAGGAACGATTCTTGCGATTATTGTAACTGCAATTATTACGATGAAAATCAAACCGATTCGTATTTTATTTATCTATCCGTTAATTTCCTGCATCACTGTCTTTGCAGTATATTTTGCAAAAACACCTGAAATGTGTAACATCGGAGCCGGTTTAATGGGATTCTTTGCAGCCGGTGGTGTACTTCAGATGGCAACAGCCGTTGTAAATGACTGTTCCCTAAAATCAAAGGAACAATCACTGCAATTATCATGATCGCATCAGTATTTCCATGTATACAGTCATGACTGCAGCAGGAAAAATGAGCCCGGAAAGCGTTCTGCTTATGAACGGAATCATTGCCGGAATCGGTACATTGATTGCATTATTTGTGAATATTCGTTATAAAAAATCTGCTTGCAAATGTTGAAGAGTAGTAGAATGGAGAAAAGATGATAAAGCCTTATAAAGGATATGAAAACCATCTGGCATCATTTCTTGCCAAAACGGAAAAGTCAGAGGAAGAGGTAAAGGCTGCAGCAGGCACATTCAAAGGAACTCTTAAGCTATACGCTTCCGGAGGGAATGATGATGGAAGAGATTACGATAGATGGACCGGATGAGGGACAGAAAATGGTGCGTCGGTTTACAGACCGGAAGGACTCACAGAAAAAGCCCTAGTCATGGAAGTACATGGCGGAGGCTGGGTTGGCGGAAGCCTTGAGATCGATAACTACCGCTGTGTCGAACTCATAAAGAGAACACCTTGTGTTGTGATTGGTGTAGATTACCGTTTGGCTGACAGTGAAGTATGTTATCCAAAGCCTTTGATGGATTGTTATACCGCTTTAAATTATATTTATGATCATGCAGACGAGCTTGGAATCGATCACACGAAAATTGCGCTTCACGGAACAAGTGCAGGTGCAAACCTCGTCGCCGGACTGGCACTCTATGTGCGGGATTTTGGTGGACCGGAGTTTCACTTACAGTTTTAAATTGTCTGTACTTTCCTTAGAATATGTGCATGACGCTGCATTCCAGCAGTTAAAGGAATACCGCATGAGAGGACAGAAAGCGGAGGAAATGGTAGATTACATTTATCTGGGGAGGCTACACAGAAGATACACCGCCAATTTACGCTTTTCCGGGCTATTGCAAGGACTTGAGCGGACTTGGACCACATATGGTGGTTGTCAGGGAATATGATACACTTCGCGATGATGGTATGCGTTATGTAAACAAATTACTGGAGTCAGAGGTATCACGTGAGCCAATTCTTGCACCGAGAGTGGGACACGGTTTCTGTACGGTGAAACATCCGCTGACAGAGTGGGTTCATGAAGGAATTGCAATGTCACTTCGACGCGAATTTGATATGTTATAGGAAGAAATGAAGCCGAGATGAAAATTCATTTCGGCTTCTTCTGAAATCAGTCAGGCTGACCGCTTTTGATGAAATCGATCAGTCGTTTGACGGCAGGGAGCTGATAATGATCCCTCAGATATCCCATATATACGGTGTGGGAAAATGTTTCAGCAGGAATGAGAGTTTTGATGATAATATCATCCCGGTGGATACTTTCAACATCGGCGACAAGAGCAATGCCAAACCCCTCTGCCACCAGCGAGGCAATTCCGTTTTCATCAGGCGATTCACAGATGAATTCCGGAAGGATATGATGCTTATTAAAAAAAGAATGTGTGTATTTTCCAAGTCCGGAACTTCTGTCATAGCTCAGGACAGGGGGGTATTGCCCGAAAATCTCAGATGAGACAAACAGGAGATGTGCAGAAGGATGATTTTTCGGAAGGATGACAACCATCTCCTGCTGGATAATCGGAATACTTATCGGATTAATGGCTTACCCGATCAGACATTCCAGTTCACCGGCAATGCACAATGAGGCATTTGCATATTCCAGTTCACCGGCAATGCACAATGGGCATTTAGGACTTGACTACGCTTATTTAGCATTTGAAGTTGACAACAGCACTTTGGAGGATGCTGATAAAAGGTCTCCGTGCATTAAAGATGGTTGGTTCAAACGTTTCCATGCCAAACAAAACAGTTGTAGGCCAGTACCTTGATAAATTATCACCGGCTGCAGAGCTTTGCGGAGCTGTTAATACAATTGTAAATGAGAATGGTGTATTAACAGGACATATCACAGACGGTATCGGATTCATGCAGGCCTTAAAAGACAACGATATTGATGTGATCGGTAAAAAAATGACAATCGCTGGAGCTGGTGGTGCTGCGACAGCAATCGAGATTCAGGCTGCATTAGACGGAGTAAAAGAGATCTCTATCTTCAATATTCATGACAAATTCTGGGCAGAACGCAGAGGCGACTGTGAAGAAAATCAACGAGAGAACAAACTGCAAAGCAACTCTTTACGATCTGGATGACAAAGATAAATTAAGAGAAGAGATGGCAGATTCCTAATCTTCGTAAACGGAACAGGTGTTGGTATGAAACCATTAGAGGGAATGTCCGTTGTTCCTGACAAATCTTTCTTCCGTCCGGAACTGATCGTTGTAGACGTACCTTACTCTCCACTTGAGACAACATGCGTAAGATGGCAAAAGAAGTTGGATGCAAGACAATGAACGGACTTGGCATGATGTTATTCCAGGGTGCAGCAGCATTCAAACTCTGGACAGGAAAAGATATGCCGATCGAGCATATGAAAGAAGTATTAAACATCAGATACGATGATTAATCACAATACCGAAAAACTATTTATTTTAAAATCACGAGATTGAGAAAAGTCAGATGAATAAAAATATTTACCTAGCGCTCTGATCCTTTATTTAAATTATTTCATACACGGTGTCGGATGTTCTATTTTAGGACAGGCAGTGATCAAAAGGAAGCACTTGCAGCATCCTGGGGCGTAGAAGCAATGGCGATCACAGCAATTTCCGCTGCTCTTGGACTTGGACGACTAATTGCCCTTCCATTTGCCGGTCCTCTTTCAGACAAACTTGGACGTCGCATTTCCACAGCGATCGGCAGTGCTTCTTATGCAATATACTTAATCGGTCTTGCACTTGCATTTAATGCAGGAACAAATGGCGGATATCAGATTGCATATATCTGCGCAATCGTTGGTGGTATTGCCAACTCTTTCCTTGACACCGGAATTTACCCGGCTGTAGGTGAGATCATTTATAAAGCACCGGGTGTTGCAACGATGGGAATTAAATTTTTCATTGCAATCGCCCAGATGATGCTGCCGTTCGTACTTGGCGCAACCGTAGCAACAACAGCAGCAGGTCTTACATCCTATAATATGTTGTTCTATGTTTGCGGAATTGCTTATATCGTACTTTTAGTATTAGTCATGATCTTCCCACTTCCAGACGCAGACCAGATGGCAGCCGGAAAGAAAGAAGCTGATCGACAGTCTGAAACATACACATTTCTCCTTCGAATCCATCGCCATGATCCTGATCGGTTTCACCTGCACCGGTACTTTCCAGCTGTGGCTGAACTGTGCACAGAACTTTGCAAAAGAAAATGTAGGCTGGGCTGACCCGTCCATCATGCAGACTTATTATTCCGCAGGAACCATGCTGGCACTGATCGTAACAGCACTTTTGACAAGAAAAATTAAAGACGTCAGATTTATCGTGGTATATCCGGTTATCTGTCTTGCAACTCTGATCGTTGTATTAACAGGCAAGAGTGAACCACTTATGATTGCAGGTGCATTTCATGATCGGATGGGCAGGCGCAGGCGGATTACTTCAGATCGCTACTTCAGTCTGCAACATGCTTTTCCCGAAGATCAAAGGAACGGTAACTGCACTGGTTATGATCGCATCTTCTCTGTGTAACTACACGATCCTGACCGCAGCATCCAAAATGCAGCCTTCTCAGGTTATGATCATGAACATCGTACTTACTGCAATCGGTGTACTTCTTGGATTGTTCGTAAATATCCGCTATGCAAAAATGGTAGAGCAGGCAGAAGCTGAGAACTAAAGCCAAGTCCGCAGGTCGCGGACTCTAAGGATTTAAGAAGAAAGGTGACGAAATGAATACAGTTAAAGTAAGAGATATCGAGATTGGTGCAGGCGCACCGAAGATCATCGTTCCGATCGTTGGCGTCACAAAAAAGATATCATTGAAGAAGCAAAAACATTTGATTCTATTCCGATCGACGTTGTTGAATGGCGCGTGGACTGGTTTGAGCATGTTTTTGAATTTGATAAAGTGGAAGAAGTATTAAAAGAACTGCGCGAAGTACTTGGAAATATTCCGATCCTTATGACTTTCCGTACCTCAAAAGAGGGTGGCGAAAAGCAATTGAGCCGGAAGCATATGCAGAGCTTAATATCAAAGCAAAGACAGACCGGATATGTGGATTTCGTGGATGTTGAAATTTTTACAGGCGATGAGATCGTGAAAAAAATCATCGATGGTGTTCACGCAGCAGGCGTGAAAGTAGTTGCATCTAACCATGATTTCCACAAAACTCCTGCAAAATCCGATATTATTTACCGCCTTCGCAAAATGCAGGATATGGGAGCTGATATTCCAAAAATCGCTGTAATGCCGCAGAACAAAAGAGATGTCTTAACACTTCTTGCAGCAACGGAAGAGATGGTGTCTGAATATGCAGACAGACCGATCATCACTATGTCTATGGCAGGAACCGGTCTGATCAGCCGTCTCTGCGGAGAGGTCTTTGGATCTTCCATGACATTTGGGGCCAAGCAAAGAAAGCATCTGCACCAGGACAGATGGGAGTAGAAGATCTGTCAACCGTTTTAGACTTACTCCATAAAAGCAATGTAATGACCGCAATGACCCGTAAGGGATCATGACAGGATGCCGGGCAGATTTTATCAGAAAAAGAAAGGGATTTATTACATGAAAAAAGCAATACACTGGCTGGATGAGTATTTAGAAGAATTTCTGATGGTTGTGTTTTTGATTGCAATGACCCTCATTATGGGAATCAGGTGTTTTCCAGATATATTTTGGGAGTATCACTTTCATGGTCGGAAGAGATCACAAGATATCTGTTTATCTGGTCGGCATTTTTAAGTGTCAGTTTATGTACGAAAAAATGTATATCGATTAAAATTGACCAATTTATCCAGCTATTTCCGCGAAGAGGAAAATCGTTATTTAAGGTTTTGAATCTTACCGTTGAGTTTGTCTTTTTGTTTACCTGATCCCATATGCTTTTCTATATCTGAAAGCGACAATTGAGAGTGGACAGGTTAGTCCGGCGTGTGGTCTGCCGATGTATTATGTGCAGTCTGCTCCGTTTGTCTGTTTTATCATCACGGCATTCCGTATTGCCCAGCGTTGGTTTGGCGAGTGGAGGATCGTGTTGAACCGCGAGAAAAAGCCTTTGGAAGAGGAAGGAGGAGAGAAATAGATGTCAGCAGTTGTTGTTTTTATTTTATTTGTGATTTGTCTGGTCATTGCGATTCCGGTGTCTATCTCTCTTGGTATTGTTGCAGTTTTGCCTGGAGCATTTGATCCTTCTTTACCGCGAGTGCCGGTTATGTGATTCGTTCCATGTTAGGCGGAATCGACAGTTTCCCACTGCTTGCAGTGCCGATGTTCGTGCTTGCAGGAATCCTGATGGCACACGGAAAGATCTCACAGAAGTTATTCGATGTGTTTGTCTATTTTATCGGAAAGAAGAACCGCAGGAATTCCATGTGCGGTGATCATCACCTGTCTGTTTTATGGAGCAATTTCAGGTTCTGCACCGGCGACCGTTGCTGCGGTCGGAAGTATGACGATTCCGCTTTTGATCGAACTTGGCTATGAAAAGATTTTTCCACGGCGATCGTTGCGGTGGCAGGCGGTCTGGGCGTTATCATCCCGCCGAGTATTCCTTTTATCATGTATGCAATGGCAACCGGGGGAGTCCGTGAGCGATCTGTTTCTGGCAGGTATCGTACCGGGACTGATGATCGGTCTGCTGCTGATGTTTTATGCCATTTATCACTGCAGACGGTATGGCGAGGACAAGGAGAAGATTGATAAAAAATGTAACAGAGCTTCGGGAAAAAGGATTTTTAATATTTTAAAAAGACAGTATCTGGGCACTGATCAGTCCGGTGATCGTATTGGGCTGTATTTATGCAGGGATTGCATCCCCGACGGAGGCGGCTGTCATCTCCGTATTTTATTCCCTGTTTGTCAGTCTGTTCATTTACAGATCTATTAAAGGTAAAACAGATCTGGGGCATTATGGTGGAGGCGATGAAAACCTATGCGCCGATCTTATTTATTCTTGCAGCGTCCACTGCATTCTCAAGAGTGCTTACATTAATGCAGGTTCCGCAGACAGTGAGCGCATGGATCTTAGCGCATTTCAGCAATGAGATCGTATTGTTAGTCGTGATCAATATATTCCTTCAGGTCGTTGGTATGGTCATGGATACAACACCGGCAATTCTGATCTTAAGTCCGATCCTGCTTCCTATCGTGCAGAGCATCGGAATGGATCCGATCCATTTTGGTGTGGTGATGATCGTAAACCTTGCAATTGGTTTTGTGACACCGCCGATCGGAGTCAATCTGTTTGTGGCAAGTTCACTTACCGATGTGCCGGTCATGCATATTGCAAAAAAGGCAATGCCGATGATCGGGTACTTTTTGCTGGCGCTGCTTTTGTTGACGTTTATCCCGGCAATTAGTTTGTTTCTACTTTAATTGGCCTACAGGAAGCTTGAAAGGAGAAAATCGTTGATGAATAGAAAGAGATGGATATCCGCGATGCTGGTCGTGACACTGACCTGTGGGCTTGGATTAACAGCCTGCGGCGGTGCGCAGGGAAGCGTTTCTCCGGGACAGAGAAGAGGCAGAGGTACAGCGTTATGCATGGCCGCTTGGAAGTTCAAGCCCGGAGGATACGGTCACACAGATCTATGCAGAAAAGTTTGCAGAGGAAGTGGAACGGTTAAGCGGCGGCAGTATGAAGATCAGTGTCTATCCGAACAGTGTACTGGGCGGTGACCGTGAACTGTTAGAGTCGTGCAAGGATGGCGACATTCCGTTTGTGGTGCAGAATACCGCACCGCAGGTTACTTTTATGAAGGACACCGCGGTATTTGATATGCCGGCAGTGTTTGAAACGATCGACGAAGTGCGGGAACATGTGGATAATCTGAATTTATGGAACTGATGCAGCAGGTATACGGGGATGCCGGATATGTCCTTTTAGGATATGCCGACCAGGGATTCCGTGTTATGACAACAAATAAAAAAAGTGGAGAGTCTTGCTGATTTTAAGGGACAGAAGATCCGTACCATGGAAAATTCCTATCACATGGCATATTGGAAAGCGCTTGGTGCCAGCCCGACACCGATGACATTTTCCGAGGTGTATATCGGACTGCAGCAGGGAACCATCGATGCGCAGGAAAATCCGTATGAGGTCATTGTTTCTAATAAATTATATGAGCAGCAGGATTATGTCGTGGAGACAAACCATCTGCCACATCTGATCTCGCTGATCGTCAGTGATGAGTTTTTTGATTCACTGACGGAGAAACAGCAGCAGATCATAAGGGAGGCTGCAGATACCGCAAAAGAATATGCGAGAGAGCAGTCAGATGCCCGCATTGCGTCCGTGATGGATACCATTCGGGAGAGCGGAACAGAAATCATTACTCCGAGTGAGGAATTGTACTGTGAAATAAGAAAGTTATGTAAACCGACCTATGCATCCATAGAAAGTTCAGTGTCGGAAGAAATTATCGATGCGTATCTGGGGGATATGCAGGATGAATGAAAATAATCCAGAGCTAAAGAATCGCTGCGAAAAGGCAGCGATTTTTTCACTTTAATATGCTAAAATATTTTTTTCTTGCGCAATGTTTCTGAACTTGCTATACTGAGAGCAGAAATTGTAAAAAGACAGTGGTTTTACGATAGAATATGTATACAGCGAGGAGATTAGCAAAACGATGGACAGAATTGAGGAGATCCGCGAAAAAAATTGGAGAATGTGATGATATCATCATCGAACAGCTTGCAGTTAGAATGTCTCATATCCAGGAGATCATTTCCTATAAGAAGGCAACCGGTATCCCGATTTTACAGCCGGAGCAGGAGAAGAAGCAGACGGATGCACTGGCACAAAAACTTGGCGATAATGAGTTCGAGGAAGAGATCCTTGATATTTTCAAATATATCATGAAAAACAGCCGCCGTATCCAGGCAAAGAGTCTGTTTGACTACAACATCTTCCTGATTGGATTCATGGGAGCCGGAAAGAGTACGATCGCCGGAGAACTGAAAGATAAACTTGAGATGGACCGCGTGGAGATGGACCAGATGATCGTGGAGAAGCAGGGTATGTCTATCTCAGAAATTTTTGATGAGTATGGGGAAGCTTATTTCCGTAACTTAGAGAGCAACACCTTAATCGAGCTGCAGAAGAGAAAGCAGACGATCGTTTCCTGCGGTGGTGGTGTTGTCATGAGAGAAGAAAACACCGATCATATGAAGAAAAATGGCCGTGTTGTTTTACTGACAGCGAAGCCTGAGACTATCTATGAGCGTGTCAAGGACAGTGACGAGCGTCCGATTTTTGAATGATCATATGAATGTGGAGTTCATCAGCAGTCTGATGGATAAACGAAAAGAGCGTTATGAGGCAGTTGCGGATATTACGGTGGCAACAGATGGCAAGAATGTGACACAGATCTGTGAGGAGATCATTTCAAAACTGATCGCACTCGACAATGCAAAAGAAGAGCAGGAAAAAAACAAATAGCTGAAAAACAGCTTTTGTCAGTGTGAAAGCGGGGATAAAGGGAATGGAATACGATGCACAAGTATTTAAGATGAAGGCAAACAAAAAAGGCGCGCAATGTCTGGATGGCATTGTCATTGATTCTTTCACTGTCGTACACGTCAGATACGGCAAAGGGATTACATACGCTGCCTTACTATGCAATGTTTATGGCGATCTGCTGGATCCCGTTTTTGTTTGGGAGTGGTGGTACTCCGTCTGCAGGGAGCAAAGAACGCAGTATTATAAATTTATTGTTGCGGTCGGGTATGGTGTGTTTTATGCATTTGTTGTCTGTACGAGTGAATCGGTACTGTCGTTTATGTATATATTTCCTCTGACGAGTATGCTGGTTTTGTTCAAAGACAGGACGTATATGGTGCAATGTGGCATTGGTACATTAGTGATCAGTATTGCCAGCAGTGTACATAAATTTATGAACGGAATGAACAGTGCATCCAATGTGAATGATTACACATTGCAGGCATCCTGTATCATACTTTGTTATATCTGTTATGTTGTGTCGATCGACCATCTGAATGAGTCAGACGGAGCATTGACCAATTCCATCAAAGCGGATTTAGAGCGGGTGGTTAGGACTGTTGAGCAGGTAAAAGGTGCCGGTAATCAAATTATGGACGGAGTCACGGTTGTCAGGGAATTAGAGGATGAAAACAGACAGAGTTCCACGACAGTTGTGCAGGAATGAGTGAACTGACGCAGAACAATAATGTCCTTCATGATAAGACAATGTCCTCGATGGACATGACGACCAACATCAATGAGCAGGTGGAACGCATGGCATCCCTGATGGAGCAGATGGTCACTCTGATGAACGAATCCGCAGACCATGCAAATGAAAGCTCCGGAGAATTATCCAGAGTGGCAGAGACAACAATGCTGATGGCAAAGCTGTCCGACGAAGTTGAGACGATCCTCTCAGAATTCCAGAAAGAGTTCGAGCGTGTGAAAACAGAAGTCAGCACCATTGAATCCATTAACTCACAGACGAATCTGCTGGCACTGAACGCATTGATCGAAGCAGGCGAGAGCAGGAGATGCAGGAAAAGGATTTGCAGTCGTAGCAGATGAGATCCGGAACTTAAGTACAGAGACGCAGGAGTCTTCGAGCCGTATCATGGCGGCACTCGCAAATCTTGGAACTACTTCCGTTAAGATGACAGATTCTATCGGACAGACCGTCAATCTGATCCAGAGACCTCTGAAAAAGTTGCAGCGGTCAACGAGAGTGTGTCAGGAATTGCAAAAGATGCAGCGGAACTTGAACAGCATCTGAGTGTCATTGATTCCGCAATGCAGGATGTAAAAGAATCCAACCATCAGATGGTTTCCAATATGGAGGGAATCTGTAATGTCATGAATGCCATGACAGACAGCATTGGAAGTGCAGATGGCGCAACAAAGACAATGCTGAACAAATACGATGAGTCCTCACGCAATGTGAATAAGATCGAGACCGTTGTTCAGGATATGATGGAAAAACTAGGTGTCGGTGGCTTTATGGGTATTCAGGATGTCAAACCGCAGATGCACTGTGTTTTGGTCAGAAAAGGAGAAACACGGGAAGAGTATCATGGAAAAGTCGTAAGACAGAATGGCAGCGAGTTATGGCTTCAGATGGACCAGGAGGCATTGGGCAGCATCCGGGAAAAGACACCATATGATATTCAGATCGTGGTTGATAATGTCCTTTACAACTGGACGGATGTTCTGGCAAACGTGGAAAATGAGCAGGGAAGAGATGTATGCCATTTAGTGGTAAAAACAACACCTGTCATTGCAAACAGAAGAAAATATCCGATAATGCCGATCGCAAATTCCTGTACGATCACGAGAAAAGATACGGATAAAACATATCGCGGAAAAATGGTCAATGTCAGTGCGAATGGCTTTGCATTTGCAGCAGCATCAGACGATTTTGCGGAACTTAAAGGAACACAGCTGGTACTCGATATTCCGGATTTTCCGGTAAAGAGGAACGCACCATGGAAGGCGTGGTGATCAGAAGCACGGACAATCACGGAGAATATATTGTGGATGCCGTATGCCGGAAGACAGTCCGGCCATTCAGAAATATGTAAATGATAATTATAAGGAATAAAAAATGTCTGGCGGGATTTTTTTCGCCAGACATTTTGCTCGAAAAGTAAGGAGGATATATGATGTATCATCGGTTAGAAAACAGTATTATTGATGTGATCAAAGAGGAGCAGGCAAAACTTGGATACCGCAAAGAGGAGATTCGTTTGTATTATCCGCTCAGCTCCCGGATCACTTTTTGAGACAGAGGCGGATGCAGAGGAGATGAAAAAGATCCTGGCGGGATTTGGTGCATATACAAAGGAAAAACTGGGCAATGTGCTGGTATCCAATAAAGGGGATCGATTTTGTTTCCATATACCGGAGCAGGGCGCAGAATATGTGCATGCGCATATGAAGCCGAATGAGTTTATCCGGGAGTTGGTAGAGCTGGTCGGAAAACACGGCTGTACGATGCAGCAGGTGAAAGATCTTTTCCTCTCAAAGGGAAAGCAGGTTCAGATGGAGCCGATGGATAATGGAGAGTTTGATCTTATGATCCGCTTTGAAGGAGATGGAGAAGACCCGTATTACTATTGCTTTAAAGATGAGGGATGTCACATTATTTATCACAGATTTTTGCCGGAGGATTATGCTGACTTCGGTTTTTAATTATTTCTTGACAGATGTCTGATTCCATATTATAATCTGTATCATATAAAACATATAGAAATAGTAGGAAATAAGATGACGAGAGAAATTTTATGCTTTGGCGATTCCAACACATATGGTTTAATCCCCGGAACAAAAGAACGGTATAAAGAAAATATCCGCTGGACAGGAATATTACAGCAGAAGCTAAAGGAAAAGGACTGCCGCATTGTGGAGGAAGGACTCTGCGGAAGAACGACAGTTTTCGAGGATGAACTTCGTAAGAATAGAAAGGGCAGTGATTTATTACCTGTTTTATTAGAAAGCCATGCGCCAATCGATCAGGTTGTTCTGATGCTAGGGACGAAATGACTGCAAATCCTATTATCATGCCTCGGCAGAGGTGATCGGTCTCGGAGTGGAGAAACTCATCGGGCAGATCAGACAGGCGGGAGAGCATATTAAGATTCTTCTGGTCTCACCGATCCTTCTCGGAGAAAAGTATGGGAACCGAATATGATCCGGAGTTTGACGAACAGTCAATGGAGACATCCAGACAGTTAAAAACGGTTTACAGCAGAATTGCAAAAAAGCATGGGATTGATTTCTCTGGCTAAGCATCGGATGTTGCAGAGCCAAGCAAGCAGGGACAGGGAACATATGGACGAGGAAAGTCATCGCAGATTTGCAGAAGCGGTCTATGAGAGACTGACAGGATAAAGGAAATGGGAAGAAGCAGATACCGGGAGAGGACTGATTCTTTTTGAGGAATAATAAAAGAAAAAGTACAAAAACTATATTGACAAAAAGAAAATAAATTGTGTAAAATCTATTTATCAAAAAATTGCACACAATTTAATTTGAGACAATATGAATAAATGCTTATTATCACAATGAAGAAACAGAATATTCTGGAACAAAGTATTTATAACAGGAATGGAGGTAGAGATGGAACGGTATGATATTGCAATCATAGGCACCGGACCGGCAGGACTGGAGGCTGCGATCACAGCGAAGATCCGCAATAAGAAGATTATCTTATTTGGAAATAAAAATCTGAGCCTGAAAGTGGAAAAAGCGCATACAATTCAGAATTATCTCGGCTTGCCAGACATTGGCGGTGAGGAACTGAAAGCTGCTTATGAAGCACATTTAAAAGCGATGGATATTGAGATCACAGAAGATAAGATCAACGCAGTTTACGCGATGGGCGAGTATTTTGCCTTGCAGGGAAATGGAACAAACTATGAGGCACAGACAGTCATTCTTGCAACCGGAGTCAGCACTGCAAAGGCATATCCGGGTGAGGAGCAGTTTTTAGGCAGAGGCGTCAGCTATTGTGCCACCTGTGATGCACCTTTTATACAGAGGAAAAACGGCAGCGATTATCGGTTTTTCTCCGAAGGAGGAAGCGGAAGCCGACTTTATGGCGGAGATGGCAGACAAAGTTTATTATATTCCAATGTATGAAGCCGATGTCAATGTTGCAGATTCCATCGAAGTTTTGCGGGAAAAGCCAGTGGCCGTCGAGGGATCATTAAAAGTTCAGGAACTTGTGACAGATCGGAACCGATATGATGTGGATGGAGTATTTTTTTTAAGAGAAAGTGTTTCTCCTGCACAGTTAGTGCCATGGACTTAAAATAGAGGACAATCATATTGCGGTTGACCGTCAGATGCGCACAAACCTTGCAGGCTGTTTTGCCTGTGGCGATGCGGTCGGCGCACCGTACCAGTATATCAAGTCCGCAGGAGAGGGCAATGTAGCCGCACTTTCAGCAGTTGCATATCTGGCAGAGAAAAACGCCAGTCAAAGTAAATTAGATAATTGCGAAACTCGTAAAAATCTAAATTGAATTGTGAAAAATTAACAAAAGACATGAAAGACATTGGGGAACCGCCGGTTCTTAGAAGGCAGGTACAACGTTTGTCGATCAGGTCTGTGCATTTACTGTACAGACCGTGCGAAGATGATTCAAGTGTGAGCAAATTCCTATCTGCGAAGCAGATTATAAATGAATTTGCGAAGTACTGCGAAGAATGAGCAGTACCGTTGCGAGTGACACATAGCGAGAGCGTGTCTTGAATGTTTTTGCTGATTTTGAACAATTGAAAGAAGAGTAGGAGGAGTTTCGCAAACGCCTAAATCAAAGTAAATGATAAGAAGGAGAAAAAATTATGGTAAAGAAAATTTCACAGAACGAATTTAATGAGGTAACAGCAAGTGAGGTAGCAGTCATTGATTTTTCTGCTACATGGTGTGGACCATGTAAAATGTTAGCACCTGTATTGGAGGAGGTTTCCGAGGAATATGCAGGAAAAGTAAACTTTTTTCAATGTAGATGTTGATGAGAACCCGGATCTCGCAATGCAGTACAAAATCATGAATATCCCGGCACTTGTCGTATTGAAAAGGGTGAAAAGGTCGATACACAGGTAGGTTTCGCTCCAAAAGAAAATATTGTAGAATTTATTAAAAAACAGTTATAATAAAAGAAAGCGGCGCTTACCACAGTAAGGGCAACAGGATGACAATATGGAAAAATACGATGCATTGAAACTGGAGAAACAGCTTTGTTTTCCATTGTATGCAGTATCAAAAGAAATTGTAAAAAAGTACAAGCCATATCTGGATGAACTGGATCTGACTTACACACAGTACATTACAATGATGGTCATGTGGGAGCATAAGGAGATGAATGTGAAGGAGCTTGGGGAACATCTGTACCTCGACTCCGGAACACTCACCCCGGTTTTAAAAAAGCTGGAACAAAAGGCTGGTTGAAACGAAACCGGGCAAAAGAGGATGAGAGAGTTTTGATCGTCACGCTCACCGCAGAAGGCGAAAAGTTAAGAGATAAAGCAGTGGAAATTCCACAAAAAGTTGGTGGGTGCGTCTGTCTTGACCAGAAGAGGAAGCATCACTTTATAAAATTTTATATAAAATATTGGGGAATATGTAATTATTTGCAGAGTTTCAACAGCCAGTTTTGTCAGAAATATAGTTGACTTCGGCGGAAAAAAAGTGTTATTCTCCAACATAGCATGAAAAGTCAATTGTAACTGATTTGCAGTTTACGATTATGTGAAAGCGATGATAAGAGTTAGTACGTTTTTATGATGTACAGAGAGAAGGCGGCTGGTGCGAGCCTTTCATGATGAAAACGGAACCTGTCTTTGAGCGTGAAGTGAACGTGGGTGTTAGAACTGCGGACGGCATCAGATGCTAGAAAGCAGAAGGATTCATTATTAAGCTTCATCGGGAGCTCCCGTTACAGAGCTGGCATATCGGATATTTCCTGTATGCGTGAGAGCGGTTTTACCGAAATTAGGTGGTACCACGGACAGATAGTTCGCCCTAAGCTGATATTTTCATATTGGCTTGGGGCTTTTTTAGTGCTTCGAAAATATCTGTATTCAAAAAAATAGACAATTGCGAAACTCATAACAACCTAAATTGAATTGTGAGAAATTGACAAAAGACATGAAAGACATGAAAGACATTGGGAGCCGCCGGCACTTAGAAGGCAGATACAACAGTAAGTTGTGTCTGGCTTAGTACCGTTGCGAGCGACACATAGCGAGAGCGTGTCTTGAATGTTTTTGTTAATTTTGAACAATTGAAAGAAGACTAGGATGAGTTTCGCAAACGCCTAATTCAAAAAAAACAAGAAAAGGAGAAAGGATTTTATGAAATTAGAAAAATTAGTAGGTGACAGATTTAAGGAAAGACCGGCGGATTGTCAGGTAGACAGCCACGCACTTATGATCCGTGGTGGTTACATGAAGAATGTGGCAAACGGAATTTACTCTTCTTATATGCCACTCCGCAGAATTACAAGAAAGATCGAGCAGATCATCCGTGAGGAGATGGATGCGATTGATGGACAGGAAGTACAGTTTCCGGTTGTTATGCCGGCAAGTCTCTGGCAGGAGTCTGGCAGATACGACAGCATCGGAAAAGAACTTTTACGTTTTACAGACCGAAACGGAGCGCAGATGGTTCTTGGTATGACACATGAGGAGGCAGCCGTTCAGTTAGTAAGAGAATATGGACAGAGCTATGCAAAATACCCATTTATGATCTATCAGATCCAGACAAAATTCCGTGACGAGGCACGTCCAAGAGCAGGATTGATCCGTGTGCGTGAGTTTACCATGAAAGATGCTTATTCGTTCCATACATCACAGGAAGATTTAGAGCAGTACTATGATAAATGCCACAAAGCATATGAGAGAATCTATGCAAGAGCAGGTATCCCGGAGGTGGTATCTGTCAAATCTGATTCCGGTATGATGGGCGGAAATATTTCCCATGAGTTCATGCTTTTAACTCCAATCGGAGAGGATTCTATCGTAATCTGTAATGAGTGTGATTACCGTGCCAATATGGAAGCTGCCGAAAACATTGTAGAGAACGAGACAGAGGCTATGCAGGAGCTGACAAAGGTTCATACACCTGAGATGCATACAATTGAACAGGTCTGTGAATTTTTTACATGTGGATGCAAAGAAATCCATGAAAGCCGTTGTTTACCAGAGAAATTCGGATGACAAATATATTCTCATTTTCGTGCGTGGTGACCTCGAAATTAATGAGACAAAGCTGACCAATTACCTTGGCTGCGATGTCCATCCGGGAGTGATCACAGAGGAGAGTGGTATTCAGGCAGGATTTATCGGACCGGTGAACCAGAATGCAGACTGTATCGTTTTATTTGACCGTTCTTTAAAGGGAACAACAAATCTTGTCTGCGGCGCCAATGAAGTGGATTATCATTACACAGGCCTGAATATGGAGCGCGAGTTCCCGGATGCAGAGTATGTTGATCTTGCAAAAGTTGTGGAGGGCGGTATCTGCCCATGCTGCGGTAAGAAATCACTGACCATTTCCCGTGGTATTGAGGTTGGTAACATCTTCCAGCTCGGAACGAAATACACCAAGACCATGAACATGACCTATGTGGACAAAGACGGCATAAGCAAAAATCCAATTATGGGTTGCTACGGTATCGGTGTCGGACGTATGGCAGCTTCCATTTGTGAAGCACATCATGATGATTATGGTCCAATCTGGCCAATGAGCATTGCCCGTGGCAGGTTCACATCTGTGCGATGAACCTTGACAAAGAAGGTGTCAGGGAAGTAGCAGATACTTTATATGAGAATTTACAGAATGCCGGTGTGGAAGTGATCTATGATGACCGCTCCGTAAGTGCCGGAAATAAATTCTCCGATGCAGACCTTTTTAGGGGTTCCGGTTCGTGTTGTTGTGAGCCCACGTAACTTAAAAAGAGTCTGTTGTGGAAGTTTCCACCCGTGACAAGAGCCTTATGGAGAAAGTTCCGGTAGAAAATGCCGAGCAGTATGTAAAAGACCTTGTAGAGAAAATGAAAAAGAGTGTAATCTGGTAAAATAAATGGAAAAAATAAACGGAACCCGATGATTCCATTTGGACTTCTTGGCGGTTTCTGTGATCATCTGGAAATCAGAATCACAGGACTGTCGGAGGAAGGTTTTTCGTTTCGTGTACCGGAAAAAATAGAAAAAGCGGCGTGCCTTGACATTTGTTTTTTGACTTTTCTGCTGACTGTTACCGCAAAGTGCAGTTGGCAGAGAAGGAAAGAGAGATGAAGTTAACAGAGGAGACGCCCTTTTTCTTTATCTATTCGGTGTGGACAAAAAACGGGGAATACAGGGAGCAGGTAAAGCGTCTGGTGACAGATTATGACAACTACATATCGCTAAAACTCGCAGGAGATGATGCGTATCTTTCAGAAAAAATGGTTGGTTATCCGGCAGAATTGGACGAAGTTTACGCAGAGAGCTTCGAAGAGCAGAAGAAAGAGTGGTTCAGTTGTGTTGGTGATGGAATACAGGAGTGCAGGAATACATGGGAGCATAAAAAGTGGAATATTACAGATTTCCCTGAATTCGAGCTCGCCATCACAATAGACCGCCCGGAATTATATTATGATTTTCTACAAAAGACTGGACGAGATTTTGCCACGATTACTGGAAAAACAATTTTCTGGAACATCACACATTGAGTAAGAAGAGAGTGACAAGAATCTACATTGGAAACCAGTTCTGCCACAACCTTTTTCCAAGGAAAGAATTGCTGTTTCAGGTGTTGGAGAAAGCGTTGGAGAACAATCTTGCGGTGACGCTTGCCTTCTCATATATTAGGAATCATCTGTTGGAAGAGATTGATGAACTGTTGCAGGAACTTGAAGTATGGTGCCAAAGCAGAGAAAAAGAGGCAGGCAAGGATCAGGAGGAAATTATCGTAAACGACTGGGCGATGCCTATACTTTTGCAGGGAAAACCACACTTAAAACCAGTGTTGGGAGTTCTGTTAAATAAACGCAGAAAAAGATGTCCGTTTACCTTATAAACAAGGTATCGGGAATCATGTGGACAGTCTGGCAGAAAATAATTTGAATTGTGGATTTTATCAGGATTATTTAAAAATACATTCGATATACAAAGATTTGAATTTGAATCATGTGGATATAAGGTTACAATCCCAGATGGACACCACAGCCTGCATCTTCCTTTTTTCCAGACAAATACCTCGCAGTATTGTACGCTTTATGCCGTTTGCAGATATGGTGACAGGGGAAAACAAAGTTGCCGGAAAACTGCCCAAGATATTGTAACAAAAAAAAAGTATTTCTATATCCGAAGCATTTGAAAATGGTGGGAAGATATAATTCACTGTTTGGATATGATGAGAAAATACTGTGGGATGAAAAACAATTGCAGGATTATCTCGAACAGGGGATTGACCGGATTGTTGTGAATGTTTCTTTGTAATAGTAGGACATTGTCTGGACAGGAATGCATTTTTATATAGAAAACGATTCCGCTGAAATGCAACAGGGGAGAAAAAATACGATGGAGTCTGTTCTTGACCGTGTAATCAAGCAGAACACGGAAAATGTAAATTTATTAAAAACAAAAGATTACAATATTTTTTCTGTTTTACAGATACAGTCAAAGGAAGTTCTGATCTGCCGCATGATAGCTGACCTTTTAAATCCGAGAGGGCAGCATGGCGCAGGGGCAGAGTACTTAAAAATTTTCCTGAGAGATTGTCTTGGAATGGAAAAAATGGATACAAAACTGGTAGATCAGGCAAACGGCAGAATATGCGATTGATGATGAGCGGAGAATCGACATTGTCTTGGCAGCTATTTTCTTCCGATAGAAGTGAAAATATATGCGGCTGACCAAAAAGCCAGTGGATTATTATCAGTATGCAAAAAAAAGAGATGGCAGGCGAAAGTGTATTATTTGACATTGGATGGACACAGACCAAAAAGACAGCACATCTTCCGGCAAAGTCATACAGGAGGATATTGTCTGTCTCTTATTCCGTGTCTGGCTGAAAGGCATGTAAAAGTTTGGGAAAATACAGGTTCCTATTTTGGAACAGTTTATCAGAACATAGAACAGATCAGCGGTTATACAAGTGAGAAGGTGAGAAATATGGTAATTGATGAACTGCTTAAGTCGGTGATTCCCTAAGAGCAGGGATGCAGATCGCAGATTCCATCAATGCTGCGAAAGCAAAGCTGATTTATCTGGTTTTCGAAGAGTTTGAAAAGCAGTTGGCATTGGAACTGGTACGAATATAAAGAGAATGAATTTTTTTATAAATGGAATCATTTGTAAATGATGCCCAGATGCCGGATGGAAAGCAGCTCTGGTTCCGTGTGGAGGTAGAACATCCTCTGTTCGCCGGATTCTGTGTCTTTGATCCGAATGCAGAATCGGAGGAAGGACACGGGGATCAGGTGGATGAATATGATGCTGCAACTGTAAAAGCAGTCGGGCATTATCTGAAAATCAGTGCGGCAGACCACAAGGACTGGTGGGCAACCAGGTGGTATCTGCCAGCCGGAGAACAGAAGCCAAACGATTCCGTTCCGAACTTTAAAATCATGAATGATGCAGCAATCGCACTGGCAGATAAAGAGTGCCGGTCGGAGTTTGTATCATTGTGTGTTCGTAACATTGAGGAGATGGTGGAGAGAGTGCTTGCTATTCCGGAATGAAAAAATTATAATAAAATAAGTATGTAGTGGATTGGAAAGGAGAAGCTGTTATGAACAAACGTAAGAAACTTCCAATTGGAATTGAGAGTTTTGAAGAGATGCGGAAAGAAGATTTTTATTATGTTGATAAAACGAGATGGATCGAGCAGCTTCTCGCCCAGTGGGGAAAGGTAAATCTTTTTACCCGTCCACGCTGGTTTGGAAAATCTTTAAATATGAGTATGCTTCAGACATTTTTTGAGGTAGGAGCAGATGCATCACTTTTTGATGGATTGTATATTTCAAAGAATAAAGAAGTCTGCAAACAGTATCTTGGAAAGTTTCCGGTTGTATCCATCAGTTTGAAAGGCGTGAATGGAAACACTTTCGACGAGGCACGGAGCTGTCTTGTAAAAGTTATCAACAGAGAAGCGCGTAGATTGCAGAACTTATCAGAAAGTGAAAAACTGACACAGGTTGATAAGGAACTTTTTGAAAAATTGCTTTCTCAGATGAAGGATGATGGAACGTTAAGCAGCAGCTTATTGGAACTTTCAGAACTTTTGGAAAAACATTATGAAGAAAAAGTGATCGTTTTGATTGATGAGTATGATGTGCCACTTGCAAAAGCAAATGAAAATGGCTATTACGATGAGATGGTACTTTTGATCCGTAATTTATTTGAAAATGTGTTAAAGACGAATCACAGTTTGAAGTTTGCTGTGTTGACAGGATGCCTTCGGGTTGCAAAAGAAAGCATTTTTACAGGATTGAATAATTTTAAAGTTTATTCCATTACGGATGTTGATTTTGATGAAAACTTTGGCTTTACAGATGATGAAGTAAAAGAGTTGCTTCATTATTATGGTCAGGATACACATTATGAGACGGTAAAAGAATGGTATGATGGATATCGTTTTGGAAAGGTGGATGTGTATTGTCCATGGGATGTGATTAACTATTGCAGTGATCATATTGCAAATCAGGAGTGTGCACCAAAAATTATTGGGTGAATACAAGCGGAAATGATGTGATCCATCGCTTTATCAATAGTATTTATGAACCGCAGAAACTCACAAAACTGGAGTTGGAACATCTTGTGAATGGTGGAAGTGTCCAGAAAGAAATCAGTCAGGAGATGACCTATAAGGAATTGTATTCATCAATCGATAATCTCTGGAGTACCCTTTTTATGACAGGGTATCTGACAAGCCGCAGCAATACGGATGGAAACAGGTATGATCTTGTGATCCCGAATAGAGAAATCAGAAATATTATCACAGAACATATTCTGAAATTATTTAAGGAGAATATTAAGCAGGATGGTCAGAAGGTAAACGCTTTTTGTGATGCCTTATTAACAGAGAAAGCGGATGTGGCAGAGAAGCTTTTTTCAGATTACATGCAAAAACGATCAGTGTGAGAGATACTTTTGTACAGAAGCCGACAAAAGAAAATTTTTATCATGGAATTTTGCTTGGAATTCTTGGGTTTAAAGAAAACTGGCTTGTGACATCAAACAGAGAATCTGGAGATGGATTTAGTGATATCATGATCCAGGTAGGAGATTCTGAGGTCGGGATTGTTATTGAGGTGAAGTATGCCAATGATGGTAATCTGGAAGCAGAGTGCAAAAAAGCATTGAAACAGATTGATGATACAGGGTATGCAGAAGCGTTGCATCAGGACGGAATCTGTAAAATCTTAAAATATGCGATCGCATGTTATAAGAAAACCTGTAAGATTATGTTAGAGGCAGAAAAATGTTAAAAATAAAATTTTTACATGGATGACATTGGGTGAAATATCTTTGTTATAACATGGTTCAGAGAGGATTTTTTTTTATGGGAAGTTATCTTAATCCGGGCAGCACAGCATTTCAGGGAAGTCTGCGGTCACAAATTTATATTGATAAAAGCGGACTGATTGAAAAGACGAACACAGTGCTTGGCACAGAGCAGAAATATGTCTGCGTGAGCAGACAAGACGATTCGGAAAATCTATGGCAGCAAATATGCTTGCGGCATATTATGACAGAGATTGTGATACGAAGGAATTTTTGATAAACTTAAAATCAGTCAGTCAGAAGAGTATCTGAAACATTTGAACCAGTATGATGTGTTAAAAATTAACATGCAGGAATTTTTGAGCGCAACACAGAGCATGGAGGAAATGTTAAGATTACTGCAAAAGAGGCTGATCACAGATTTGAAAAACAGATATTCTTCATATGAGATAGAAGATAATTTGGTATTTGCGATGCAGGATGTCTATGCCAACACGCACCATCCGTTCATCATTTTAATTGATGAATGGGATTGCCTGTTCCGCGAATATCAACAGGATAAAGATGCACAAAAAAATATCTGGATTTTCTGCGTTTCTGGTTGAAAGACAAAGATTACATTGCTCTTGCATACATGACAGGGATACTTCCGATAAAAAATACGGTTCTCACTCGGCACTCAACATGTTTACGGAGTACTCGATGACCGATCCGGGAGAACTCGCAGAATTTTTTGGGTTTACGGAAGAAGAAGTTAAGGGATTGTGTGAGGAATATGCCATGAACTTTGAAGAAGTCAAAGGCGTGGTATGATGGATATGATCTGATTTCACATAGTCGTTTTGGCGACAAAAGATATTCAATTTATAGCCCGAAATCAGTGGTAGAAGCGATGCTGCGGCACAAATTCGGCACATACTGGAACAGAACAGAGACCTATGAGGCACTGAAAATATATATTCAGATGAATATGGATGGATTGAAAGATTCAGTGATCCAGATGCTTGCAGGGGAGGGTGTGCGTATTAATACCGGAACATTCAGCAACGACATGACAACTTTTGCAACAAAGGATGATGTACTGACCTTACTGGTGCACCTTGGTTATCTGACATATAACAGTGAGACAGAGAAAGTGACCATTCCAAACAAAGAAGTGTCACAGGAATATGTAAATGCAATCAGTACCATGGACTGGCATGAGGTAATGCGTTCGGTCGAAAATTCGCGTAAGTTAGTGGAAGCATTATGGAATCAGGATGCAAAAGCAGTTGCTTGCCGGAATTGAGAATGTCCATGATGAGATTTCAATTCTTCAGTATCATGATGAAAACTCATTGAGTTGTACCATTCATCTGGCATTCTATTTTGCAAGAGAATATTATACGATCATCCGGGAACTGCCGACAGGAAAAAGGTTTTGCAGATATCCCTGCGTGATTGAGAAAGTGGAACTTTAACAGATGAAAATTGTCGCAGGTTTAGGAAGTATTGATGAATATGAGACATTTGTAAAAGCGGGGGCGGATGAATTCTTTTGTGGATATGTGCCGTTTTCCTGGGCGGAAAAGTACGGTGTGATCCATCCGTTAAACCGTAGGGAAGTACTTTTTTACAATGTGCAGATTGGTTCCATGAGCGAACTGCAGATTCTGAAAAAATGGTGGACTATTATGGCAAGCCGGTAGAATTGACGTTTAATTCCATCTACTATACAGGGGAGCAGTATCCTGTCATAGCGGAGATCATCACACAGTGCATGGTGAGCAGGCTTTGAAAATTTTATCATTGCAGACCCGGCACTGATGCTGTACCTCAGACAGCAGAAAATCAACTGCGGAATCCATTTAAGCGGTGAGACCGCGGAAGTGAACCGGGGAATGTTAGAACAGATGTTACCGTTTGGAATCCGCCGTGTGATTTTTCACAGGAAAAATTCGCTGGAAGATATGCAAAGTTGTATTAAATTTGTAAATGATAAGAAAATAAACTACAAATGTGATATAAAGGAAAATATAGAGGAAAAATATATGTTTCCAGATGAATATGAAGCCTTCATTTTGAATGAACTCTGTCATTTTTCCGGGGCATTCTGTAATTCCCTGCACTGTGATGAACTGACACATCTTTGCAGAGTACCATATGAACTGGGAAATCTGCACAAGAAAGAAGAGACAGATGCTTTGCGCAAAAAGATGTGGCAGAAACAGACAGAATACAGGAAAAAGAGGGGAAGGGACTTCCTTTGGATGAAGATGGTTATCTGACCGGCAGTACCGGCTGTGGGCTCTGCGCACTTTACCGCATGAAACAGGTCGGCATTACCCATTTAAAAACTGGTTGGTCGTGGCAATTATACCGATTTTATGGAAAAGGATATAAGGCAGTTGCGGAAAGCTCTGGATATTCTGGAAAAATCAGACAATGAGTTGCAATATCAGAGGAAATGAAAGCGTCACTTTTTCCGGATGGATGCAGTCAAAACTGTTATTATCGGTGAAAAAGAAGATCTGAGGAACATTTTTATATATTTGAACAGATAATTATTAGTCATATCGATAAAATTCATTAATAATAATGACTTTTCAGGAAAAGAGAACCTATGCTATACTGCTATCGGATGATAGGAAAAACAGGATGAAAAAATATGCTGGCAGATAGAAAAAAGCCACTTTTTTCATACTGTCTGAAACAAAAGTAAAAAATAACAGGAGTTTAAAAAATGGAAAAAACAAAAGAGTACACATCCCCTTATGAAATGGACGGAAGAATTCCATGGCCGAAAGCGATCGTTTATGGTTTGCAGCATGTTCTGGCAATGTTTGTCGGAAACCTGACACCGCTGATCGTGATTTGTGGTGCATGCGGTATTGGAGCAGCATCTGACTTCGCAGAGGTTTATGTGGAATTATTACAGAATGCAATGATCATTGCAGGCGTTGTCACATTGGTCCAGCTTTTTGCAATCGGTCCTGTCGGTGGACGTGTTCCGATCATTATGGGAACGAGTTCCGGTTTTATTGGTGTATTTAAAAGCGTTGCAGGTGTTATGGGCGGCGGAGTGATCGCATATGGCGCGATCATGGGTGCATCGATCATCGGTGGTCTGTTTGAGGGAATCCTTGGATTTCTGTTAAAGCCGCTCCGCAGATTTTTCCCTGCTGTGGTGACAGGAACAGTAGTTTTATCGATCGGACTTTCCCTGATCAGTGTTGGTGTCAGCTCCTTTGGAGGAGGCTCTTCTGCGGCTGACTATGGTTCATTGGAAAATTTATTCATCGGTCTTGTTGTGTTGATTATTATTCTCGGGGTAAAACATTTTGCAAAGGGAATGGCAAGTTCTTCCTCCATCCTGATCGGTATTATTGCAGGATATGTATTGTGTTTTATTATGGGAATGATCCTTCCGACAACCGCAGTGAATGCTGACGGAGTGGAATACACCAAGGCATGGGTTTTGAATTTTGATAAAGTGAGAGAAGCTTCCTGGTTTGCATTGCCGAAAGTAATGCCGGTAAAACCGATTTTTGATATGCGTGCGATCGTGCCGGTACTGATCATGTTTATCGTGACAGCCGTGGAAACGATCGGTGACATTTCCGGTGTTATGGAAGGCGGACTTGGACGTGAAGCAACAGACAAGGAACTTTCCGGCGGTGTCATCTGTGATGGAATTGGTTCTTCGCTTGCTGCGTTATTTGGTGTTCTGCCGAATACTTCTTTCAGCCAGAATGTTGGACTGGTTACGATGACAAAGGTAGTAAACCGTATGGCACTTGCGTGCGGAGCAGGAGTATTGATCCTGTGCGGACTGTTTCCTAAGCTTGCAGCATTGATCTCTATTATGCCGCAGAGTGTTCTCGGTGGAGCAGCAGTTATGATGTTTTCATCTATCGTGATCAGCGGTATCCAGCTGATCACAAAGGAAAACTGACCGGAAGAAATATTACGATCGTATCTGTCGCACTGGGACTTGGTTATGGACTTGGAGCAAACAGTGACATTTTAAGAATGCTGCCGGATACCATGCAGTTGATCTTCGGTGGTTCCGGAATCGTTCCGGCTGCAATTGTTGCACTGGTCTTAAATATTGTGCTTCCTAAGGATGAGGCTTAAGAAGATAGGTAAATAGAAGAAAAAGTGTATGGATAAATAGGATTTCCTTTGTGAGCTCTGCGAACAGGAACATCCTATTTGTCCATACACTTTTTTCTTTATAACAGCAGTATCAGAAATAAACTTGTGGAAGCCTTTAAAAATAGTGTATAATAAAAGACAGAGCTTTAAACAAAGGAATTAAGATACATGATTTTAAAGAAGAAAATTCCAAATGATTTTTATAAATTATTCCGCACAAAAAACAGGGAAGCATATATGCAGTTTGTCACGACCATTTACGAGGAAAACAATGAAGTATATGCTTCTTCGGCCTTACGCCCAGGAAGAGTGTGCGTGCTTATTATTGAGAATACGATCGAGAAATCAAAGATCGTGTGGCAGGAAGAGGACGATATGGAGGAAGGAGAAACGCCGGATGCATTATTTCCGAGCGATTCTCCTTCCGGCATGTTAAACCACCTGATCCGGTGGGGATGGCTGAAAAGCGATTTTGATGAGAAACTGAATACCTGTGTGATCTCTTTCCCGGAATACAGCCAGTTGTATGTCGAGTTGTTTAAAAAGCTGCAGAGTGATGATGACAGCCGGGAAAGAGAGAGCATGCTTTCCATTTACAGTGCGTTGTTTACTTATCATTCTGACAATGAAAAAAACAATGATATTTTAAAAAGCGCACTGCGCACATCCAAAAGTCTTGGGCAGCTGCTGTCCAACATGCAGGATGGAATGCGTTCTTATTTTGATGAGCTGTCCTCCCAGAAACATTTTATCGGGATCCAGCAGGTGCTTGTGGAGGAGATCAACAACAGTGACAGCAAAAATATGCAATCCTCACGACGACGGACAGTTTTTACCGGTACAAGGAGGCAGTGAAAGAACTTATCAGTGAAATTTTAAACGAAAATGATGAGAAAAAAAGCGGTGCTTCTGAAAGAAAAAATTCTCTCGAAACAGGCACACTATTACAGAAGAGAAATGAGTACAGATTGCAGTATTGTGAGGATACGAGCAGGGTCGTGATGCAGTTGGAGCAGGGAATTTGACATGATCGAGCGCAAGTACAATAAACTCATTGAGCAGAAAACCGTTTTTGCAAAGCGTGCGCTGGCCCGCATCCATTACATTTTGCAGGAGGGCGTCAGTGAGGAAGATAACATCATCAAACTGATCAATCTGTTAGACCGCAGTGGGAAAAAAGATGAGATTTTGGTAGAAATGAGAGAGCGTATCCGTTTTTCTTCGCAGTTCAAAAATATTACAGATAACAGTTTTGCTGGAAGGAGAGACCGCGGGGACGGAGCATTTGCACCGGTGATGCTGGACGAAGAAATAGACGCAAGGGAACAGCACATGACGGATTTTGTGCCAAAGCCGTTGTATACAAGAAACGAGTTACAGAGTTTCCGAAGAAAAAACACCGTGGATGGAGTCTTTGTGGCAACAGAAGAGACCGTACAGTCTGTGGAAGATCTGGAAAAACTTCTTTTTCCTCTGGCAGGAAGAGACGGAGGAGCGTCTTACGGAAGATACAGTGTCGGTGGATGGCGAGATACGGAGTGAGGACGGACTAACTTATTCGAGACTTGTGATCGGGCAGAATCAATAAAATTGAGTTACTGATACAGGAAAGAGGGCATTGGAAAAAATGTTACAATATATGGAGACTGTCTCACAGGGCGAGGCAGAGAATATCAGAAAAACGATACAGGATTTATTCCGGCAGACATGCATTTTACAGGTGAAATGTGACCCGGCAACTCTGGTACAGCACGACAATCCGAGGTATCAGGTGTGTCTGCGCCACAGAGAGTTTATCGCGGACTATCTGTCTGTGCTGGACTGCGAGCTTGTGCATGATCCGCAGGAACATATTTTCCGGATCACGGGGGATGGCGTTATGACAGAGCGTATGAGCCTTATGACAACGAAGCTGGTCATTCTTTTTAAAAATGATCTATCGTGACAAAATCATGGGGGAAGGTCTGCATGCAACTACTACAAATCTGGCAGAGATCCGTGAGTATGGAAAAAATACAAACCTTATTACAAGACGTCTCACAGGACAGGAGTGGAACGATGCACTTGTCTAATGAAAACGCATCAGATGATCGAACTGCCGGGTGCCGTTGCCAATCTGGAAGATTTTACCCCGATTTATATTTACAGTACCGTAAACGTGTTCTGCTCTGCGATGGATATCAACGAGCTGGTGCGCACCTATCAGGACGAGGTGGAAGAACTTCTGACAGAAGAGGAAAAAAGAGAATTAGATCATTGACAAAAGGAGCAGTACATTTGAGCCAGGCAAAGAAAATTTTCACCCGCATGTGTCTGAACAACTGGGGTGGAATTAATCATAAAGTATTAGAATTTAATGAATATGTGAATTTATTCAGTGGAAAAAGCGGATCTGGAAAATCGACCGTTATGGATGCAATCCAGGTTATTTTATATGGAAGCTTCAGTCCGAGTTTTTTGAACAAGGCGGCGGATGATGCCAAAAACCGCAGAAGTGTCTTAAGCTACCTCCGTGGTGAGCAGAAAGATGGTTCTGCAAACCGTGGAAACTGCGATTTCTGCTCGGTCATTGCGTTGGAGATCAAGGACACGGGAACGCACATCACTACGTGTGGGCATTGCGTTTGAAGTGAGAAGAAATGATTCTGAGATCAAAAAGTTTTCCTATTTCAGCCATTCCGGAAAGATGCCGGAACCGGGGTATATTACGGAGGAGGGCTTCTGTTATTCCAATCAGGATATCAAAAGGCTGGTAAATGAGAGAGCCGTATCGAAGGATAACCGCGGAAAAGGGGATGTCAACCGTATTTACGCTTCCAAGGAAGCTTATCTTGGAACGTTATATGATGTCATTTTAGGTTACATTGATCCAAACCGTTTTATCACGATGGAAAAGAGTGCAATCGCACTGAAAATGACAAACGGAACAGGACAGTTTATCCGTGATTATATGTTTCCAAAGAGCACGTCAGACACGATCGGAACGATCAGTGAGCAGTTAGATGCCTACCGCCAGATCAAGGAAAAAATTGAGGATATGCGGAAACGTATCGAACTTTTGACAGACGTAAAGAGACCGGGCAGGAGCTGGTGACGCTCCAGACCGATATGATCCGCACAGAGAGTTTTATCCGCTGCATTGATATTGAGGATCTCCGGGCGAAAATAGAGGCAGCCGAGGAGGACAAAAAAGAATTGAAGAAGAGCAGGCACAGCTGCAGCAACAGGCAGACACGCTCGCCGAAGAGCGCGGAGAGGTCGAACAGGAGCTGATACGTGTAAGTGCAGATTTAAAAGCCAGCGATCTTGGAAACAAACAGCAGCAGTTAGAGGAATTAGAGGAAAGAAGCCGTATGCTGATCGATAACAGCAGACAGTGGCGCAAAATCGTTCAGGGATTGAAACAGTGGGAAGAGGATGAAGTTATCACCGATTATATCAGCAATCCGGTTCTAAATCTCATTGAAACAATCGAAAATGGAAATGTGACAGAGGAAAACTGTCAGGAACTGCATTTGAAAATAGAGTCTGCAAAGCAGGATATTGAAAACGAATTTGAAGATTACAGTGAGCAGAAGCGCGAGACAGGAAAAGAACTGAAAGAAAAGCAGAAGCTTGTGGATGATATGAAAAACAATCGGAAATCCTACAGCGAGAATCTCCGTTCTGCAAGAAGTTCCCTGGAGCGGAAATTAAGCGACCGTTACGGAAGAACGATAAAAGTCCAGATTCTGGCGGATCTTTTTGATGTGGCAGACGAAGAGTGGAAAAATGCGGTCGAGGGCCGTATGGGAAGGCTGAAGTTTTCTCTGATCACAGAGCCAAAGTTTGCGCATGATGCGGCGGCGGTCTTTCGTGAGATGAAACAGTTTGAGGAAGTGGATCTCATTAATTCCAAAGCGATCGCAGACAGCGAGCCGCGTGCCATGGAGAACTCTCTTTATGAGGCGGTTGAGACGAAGGAAGCCTATGTGGATGTGTGCCTGAAACGATACCTCGGTCATATTAGCAAGTGTCATTCCGTGGAAGAGTTAGAGCAGGTGAAGGACGGCGTGACACCGGATTGCTATTCGTACAGTAATTTTATTTTCCGTCATCTGCGGAAAAAGGATTATACTACAAATGCCTGCATCGGAGAGAAAGTGTCAAAAGCACGTCTGGCAGAGTACGAGGCCGATGTGGAGCGGCTTTACAGAAAAACAGTATCAGGAACTGCATTACATGACCGAACGTTTAAAGGCGGCAAGGGATTTTGAAAGCCTGAAAGAAGAATCTAAATATTATGTAAACCTTTCCGGCGCGGAAAAGAGCTTGGAAAAGTCAACAAGAAAAAGACTGCGCTTGAGGAGACAATCCGCACTTTGCAAGAGGGGAAGTATAAGGAATTACAGCAAAAGAGCAGAGCCTGAAACAGCAGATGCGTGAGCTTCAGGCTTCAATCGGCGAAAATCAGGGACAGATGAGTGAGAAAATACGCCGTCACGAAAATCTTTCCGGTGCAAATGAACAAAGACGTCGCCTGCAGTTAGAAGAGATGCTGCAGGGATACGTGCCAAATGAGGAAATTAGGCAGGAGGTGCAGGAGCAGTTGAAGAAGCGCTCCGGCCAGTCCTTGAAGAATCAGAAAAACGCAGAACTTGCAGCCCTTTCGGCAGGAGAGCAGGAGAAAGCCGAGACACTGCGCACCGCCAGAAACCGTTACATTTTTGCTTATCCGTCCAGCCAGTTTAACGGTTCAGAAAAAGTCAAATGAAGCCTACGTGAAGTTCTGGAAGAATATCAGACCGACTACGAGCCGGCGTATGAAGCGGAGTTTGAAAAACAGTGTGAGTTTATCTATAAGAGTCTGCGGGAGAATGTGATTGCAACGATTCACGGAGATATTAAGGCGGCAAAACGTCACACCTATGAGATCAACCGGCTGCTCCGTGAAACAAATTTCTCCGACAGTACCTATCAGATCAAGATCGAGCCGGCGAAGAATGAGAACGGACAGTTTTTTGACATGCTGATGGCAGAGGAATTAGACAGTAAAAATCTGGACAATGCCGGTTTTGATGGTCAGTTGAGCTTTGGGGAGGACACGTTCTATCAGAAATATGAGCAGAAGATCAAACTCCTCACTGATAAATTCATGCCGCCGAGAGACGAGGACGAGCAGGTGCGCAAAGAAGCGTCAGGAGATGGAGCAATACGCGGACTACCGCAATTATCTCTCCTTCAGCATGTTTGAACAGGTGACAGACGAGCAGGGGAATGTCATTCGTGAAAATTTTGTCGATGATATGGCAGGAAGAGATTCCGGCGGAGAGGGGCAGAACCCGAAATATGTGGCACTTCTGGCAGGTTTTGCAATGCTGTACATGCAGCAGAGCAACCGGGATTCCAAGATCAAGCTGGTGCTCTTGGACGAGGCATTTTCAAAGATGGATAAGGAGCGAAGCGCTGTCTGCTTAAAATATGCAAGAAAAATGGAACTTCAGCTCATTGTCTGCGTGCCGGATGAACGTCTGCAGTCGCTGATCCGCAATGTGGACTGTGTCTACGGATTCAGGCGTCATCAGAACCAGATCTCCATGATGCATATTGATAAGGGAGATTATTTAAAACTGATGGAAGGTGAGCATGGACAGGGAGAGCCGGAAACTGTAAAATAGTGTAAGAAAACCATAGTCAGGGAGGAGACAGCATGCAGACAGGAAAAGGAATTTTAATACCATCTATATTAAAAGTTGGAAACGGCACTTTGAAGAAAATCGGACAGTATCTTAAGGCAGAGAATCTGGAACAGGTCGTGATCTTTTCGGAAACGGACTGATCGACCTGTTTGGCATGGATGTCATGGATTCACTGAAACAGGAAGGAATCACGGTATTGGAGTACAGCGAGTTGGACACAGTCGATATCGATGATATTATCACGCTGGCATTTGCAATGCCGAATAAGACACAGGCCGTGATCTCAATCGGAGGGGGAAAAGTGATCGATGCAGGAAAATACGCAGCTTTTTTGCGCAATATTCCATTTATCAGTGTTCCCACTTCAAGTTCCAGTGATGGATTTTCCAGCGCAAGCGCGTCTCTTCTGGTGCATGGAAAAGAACTTCCGTTCCGGCAAAGCTGGCATATGGAATTATTGTGGATACGCAGGTCATAAGGACTGCACCGGATAAGTTTATCTATTCCGGTATTGGTGATATGATCTCAAAGATCACAGCGCTCTATGACTGGATTTTTGAGGAGAAAAGCGGATATTCAGAAGTGAATGATTTTGCGGTGATGATCGCAAAAAAGGCGGTGAACAGTTTTGTGAGGACGCCGTATGAGACGATAAAAGATGAACTGTTTTTGAAAGAACTGGTGGATTCGCTGGCAATGAGCGGAATCGCAAATGAAATTGCAGGAAGCAGTGCGCCGACAAGCGGCAGCGAGCATCTGATTTCCCATGCATTGGATAAAATATTAGAAGTTCCGCAGCTTCACGGTATCCAGGTTGGCATTGCAACTTATATTATGAGTAAGGTGCAGGATCACCGCTATGTCCGGGTGGAGACTGTGCTCCGTGAAACCGGATTCTTTGACTATGCGGCGACACTTGGCATGAAGTGCGAAGATTTTATCAAAGCGATCGAGATGGCTCCGTCGATCAAACCATTCCGCCATACTTATCTCCATGAGGAATCATACCGGGAGCTTGCAAAGAAGATTGTTTTGGAGGATGAGGTGCTGCAGAAGGTATTGGTGTAAGGAAAAATACATTAATCGCAATGTTAGAACTTTTATTTTCCAAAACACCAAAAGAGGAAAAGAAAAAATTCTACATGGTTACATTGGTCATATGGATCATTTTATTAATCTGTATGCTTTTTATGGATTTTCACATCATACCGGATACGGAACCTAATTCCATAATGTATGCCGTGATCATCATTGGAATGATAAATTCTATGGTCCAAATATTGCGTAAAGAATAAAAAGGAAAAGAGGAAACTACAATGAATTTTAATTATAATGAGCAGGAATATGAAGAATTTCCAAACTTTAAAGGCGGAGAGAAATCGCTTTACGCCAAAATGTTCCACGATGAGAAGAACCGCATTATCTACGGAAAACTGATACCGGGAGCATCCATCGGCGTACACACGCATGAGACTAACAGTGAGATCATCTATATCACAAAGGGAACAGGCAAGAGTTCTTATGGATGGAGAGTATGAGAAACTGGAAGCGGGTATGTGTCATTATTGTCCGAAGGGACATACCCACAGCCTCATGAATGACAGTGATGCTGAACTTGAATTTTTGCAGTTGTCCCGGAGCAGAACTAGCTTTAATGATTGATTGCAAAGGAAGAAAAGGAAGATAGCTTATGACACTTCAACAGTTAAAATATGCGTTGACGATCGCCGACTGCGGTTCCATGAATGAGGCGGCAAAACAGCTTTTTATCTCACAGCCAAGTCTGTCAGAGACGATGAAGGAGCTTGAGACAGAGATAGGATTGGATATTTTTCTGCGTTCAAACCGTGGAATCGTCATCACGCCGGAGGGTGAAGAATTTTTGGGATATGCCAGACAGGTGACAGAGCAGTTCGGGCTGTTACAGTCCAAGTATATCGATAAAAAAGTAAAAGAGAAATTCAGCGTTTCCACACAGCATTATACGTTTGCGGTGAAAGCGTTTGTGGAGACGGTCAAACAGATCGGTATGGAACAGTACGAATTTGCAGTGCATGAGACAACGACCATCAGTGTGATCGAGAATGTAAAAAACTTCAAGAGTGAGATTGGTGTACTCTATGAGAATGATTTCAATGAGAAAGTCTTAAATAAAATGTTTAAGGAAAATGGGCTGGAATTTGTGGAGCTGTTTTCCTGCGATACATTTGTATACCTGTGGTCCGGACATCCGCTGGCAAAACAGGATGTGATCACAATGGAAGAACTGGATGAGTATCCGTGTCTTTCCTTTGAACAGGGAAAAAATAATTCCCTGTATCTGGCGGAAGAGATGAAGAGCACCTATGAGTATAGGCGGCTGATCAAGGCAAATGACAGGGCAACACTCTTAAATCTGATGATCGGACTGAATGCCTACACGCTCTGCTCCGGTATTATCTGTGAAGATTTAAACGGTAACGATTATAAAGCAGTTCCGCTAAAGGAAACTGAGAAAATGAGAATCGGATATATCAAACGAAAAGGCGCAAAAAGTCAGTCATATCGGGGAATTATATATTGAAGAATTGAAAAAAGTATAAGGAAAAAAGTAATGTAGCTATAGGTACAACCTATAACAGATTCAAGGTTTCGCGTATTAACACATTTTAAAAACTCTTGCTATAATGGTCAATGTGAAAGGGAGATACAAAACACATGGATCAGAACAGCAGGAGTTTTGTATTTTCAAAAACAGAAGAAGCAGAAAGGAGAACCGGGAATGAGAACAGCTATTTTTCCTGAAAACGGCAGAAGAATGATGTCAGAAATGATGTGCATGTGCAGATGTATGTGTATGTCTTGTATGTCTTTGCGGAAAAGAAAAATGTGCGCCAGATGTTTCGGTTTGAATTTTGCTTTTATAGATAGAGCATAATAGACAGGAATCATCTTCGCGATGGAGCCTGTTATTTTTTTTGTAACAGTCGTAAATAAAAATCAATAGGTTTTTATTTTTGAAAAGAAAGGATTCGATATGTCTGAAATAGAAGTAAAACATTTGTCCAAGACATTTGAACAAAAAGGTGTTCATGTGGATGCCTTAAAGGATATTAACCTCACGATCGGGGCGGGCGATATTTACGGGATCATCGGAATGTCCGGTGCAGGAAAAAGTACTTTGGTACGATGCCTGAACTTTTTGGAAAGACCGACTGACGGTCAGGTGCTGATCGAAGGAAAAGATCTTGGAACTTTAAATGAGAAAGAATTGAGAAAACAGAGAAGCGACATTGCGATGATCTTCCAGCATTTCAATCTTTTGATGCAGAAGAATGTGATCGACAATATCTGTTTCCCATTACAGATTCAGGGTGTTAAGAAAAAAAAAAGAGGCGAGAGCCAAAGCAAGAGAACTGTTAAAGACAGTCGGACTTGAGGAAAAAGAGAAGGCTTATCCGGCACAGCTCTCCGGTGGACAGAAGCAGCGTGTTGCCATCGCAAGAGCACTTGCATCCAACCCGAAAATACTTCTCTGTGACGAGGCGACCAGTGCACTTGACCCACAGACGACTGCTTCTATCTTGGAACTTCTGAAAAGCATCAATGAGCAGTTTCAGATCACGATCGTGATCATCACACACCAGATGTCCGTGATTCGCGAAATCTGTAACCGGGTAGCGATCATTGAACATGGAGAACTGGTGGAAAACGGTCTGGTAGAAGATATTTTCAGCCATCCAAAGTCGAAGGCAGCCAGAGAACTGATCTTAAGAGATGTTCCTGAAAACAGTGGAAAAAGCAGAGGGCGCAGTTGCAGCCCAGATGGAGAGGATCCAGGGAGATAAGAAGCTGCGTATTGTATTTACAGAAAATTCCGCATTTGAGCCGGTGATCGCTAATATGATCTTACAGTTTGGAAAACCGGTCAATATTTTAAGGGCAGATACAAAAAATGTCGGCGGAGTGGCGAAAGGCGAGATGATCTTAGGCCTGCCGGACGACAGACATCTGCAGGTGGATATGGAACAGTATCTGACAGAACATGGACTTGAGATTGAGGAGGTGACAGGCGATGTGGAGTAGTGAAGTGACAAATATGATTATTACCGGTATCTGGGAAACTCTTTATATGACATTAGTATCCACATTGGTTGGTTATGTGATCGGACTTCCGATGGGAATTATCCTTACGGTATCAGACAAAGACGGATTAAACCAAATGCAGTATTATATAAGATTTTAGATGTGATCGCAAATATCGTGCGGAGTGTACCTTTTATCATTTTGCTTGTATTGCTGATCCCATTTACAAGATTAGTCGTAGGAAAGAGTTATGGTTCCACGGCAACAATCGTTCCACTTGTGATCGCAGCAGCACCATATATTGCCAGAATGGTTGAATCTTCTTTAAAAGAAGTAGATGCCGGTGTGATCGAGGCTGCAAGATCTATGGGAGCATCCAATTTTACAATTATTACAAAAGTAATGTTAGTGGAGGCAAGAACATCCCTTTTAGTGGGAGCAACTATTACATTGGGAACAATCTTAGGTTATTCCGCAATGTCAGGAGCAGTTGGCGGCGGCGGTCTTGGCGCTATCGCGATCCGTTATGGATACACCAGATGGCAGACGGATATCATGATCGTCACAGTTATATTGTTGATTATCTTATTCCAGATATTCCAGACAGTTGGAATGAAACTGGCAGATAAGTTTGATCATAGAAAATAAAGAGGAGATATTAAAACAAGGAGGATTCATTTTATGAAAAAAGAGTATTATCAAGTATTTTAGCAGGAGTTTTAGCAGTCAGCGTATTTGCCGGATGCGGAAGCAAAACAGAAGACAACAGCCAGGCAGCAGCAGATAACAGCACAACACCTGCAACAGAAGCAGCCGCAGAAAAGTCTACAGAAGCAGCAGGCGGCACAGCAGAATCAAAAGGAACAATTAAAGTAGCAGCATCTGCAACTCCACACGCAGAGATCTTAGCAGCAGCAAAACCTATTTTAGCTGAGCAGGGATGGAACTTAGAAGTTACAGAGTTTGATGATTATGTATTACCAAACGAAGTTGTAGAGAGTGGCGAGATGGATGCAAACTACTTCCAGCACGTACCATATCTTGACAGTTTCAACGAGGAGAAGGGAACTCACTTAGTTGAAGTTGGAAAAATCCACTACGAGCCATTCGGAATTTATCCGGGAACAAAGAGCAGCTTAGATGATATCGCAGATGGCGATGTGATCGCAGTTCCAAACGATACCACAAACGAAGCACGTGCACTTTTATTATTACAGGATAACGGAATCATCACATTAAAAGACGGTGCAGGTTTAGAGGCAACGGTAAACGATATCGCTGAAAATCCTTACAATGTTGAGATTCAGGAGCTTGCAAAGAGAATCTGTAGCAAGAGTAGCTGATGAAGTAGCATACGTTGTATTAAATGGTAACTATGCACTGCAGGCAGGGTTCTCTGTATCAAAAGATTCCCTTGCATATGAGAAATCTGATTCTGAAGCAGCAAAACTTATGTAAATGTAGTTGTTGTAAAAGAAGGAAATGAGGATAACGAAGGTGTGAAAGCATTAGTTGATGTATTAAAATCTGATGAGATCAAAGATTATATCAACAGCACATATGACGGAGCAGTTCCTTTCGAGGAGTGAAGAATGATAAACCGGATTTCACTAGAGTGTCCGCAGATTTTGTGGTGCTTTCCTAGGGCGAAAATATAAGCGGTTGTGATTTTATAGGTTTATGAAAAGAAAACGGTGCAGACGAAATATGATGTTCCTGTTCGCCGGGCATTCCGCTGAGGAGCAAAATTTTGTGAAGCAGAGCCACGAAATTTTAGAATCCCAGCTCCATGGCTCACGAAGGAAATCATATTTGTTTATACCGTTTTCTTTCATTTACGCTGTGAATGACTTGTGAGAGGACGCCTATATTTGCCCAATTTACGCTATGAATCGCACCACAGAATCTGCAATTTACATTATGGAACTCCCGGTTATAGGATGAGTGTCTATGAGATAACGGCAAAATTCAAGAGGTTCCTACTTTATAAATCTCACTGCTCAAAAAGCTATTCAGAAATGGATAGCTTTTTTTAATGTCACAAAATTTTTCGTACAAAAATAGGAAGCCGTTTGGCTCCCGTAAATACTAATAAATATTGATAAGAGGTTATCTTTTGACAGTAAATATTACATTAAATTATAAAAACTAATAACATATGTTAATTCATATAAACTTTAGGTACATGTACTTTTAATGTATCTAAAAATATTATACATCCTGTTTTAAAGACACCCTTTATTTGCTATATGAAAAACAGATTTTTTTCATATCCTTCCCCTTCACCTGTGTCATGTAAGGGAAGGAATAGAGATTGTTAGAATTTTTGCATGTTCTGTTTGCAAAAAGCTCTTACAACCTCTTGGTTGGGGATAGATGTAATAGAATATTTTCTAACACTCTGCCAATAATTTTTTTTTTGTTCATGTCGAACTGCTGATAATACACAGGAATATGATAAATAGTTCTCAATCCCAATAAATACTGCATATCTTCTTTTTCTGGTTCATGCGCCGTAACAATAATCAGCTTATCAGCCTTGTTATTGTTAGGATAATGATTATACTCCAATAGCTGTCCCATGGCTTCTCTAATAGCTGCTTTTACTGTTTTTTGCAGTTTTCAATTCAAAGAATATCTTTTTCCCAGAGAATCATTGCAAGAAATATCACCTGTCCTCCGCTTTTATTGCCTCTTCAAATAATTGCATTTCAATATATCCCATTATAGATGCCTTTCACTGCAGTGCTTTTGTTTCACATACTACTTATCGTCCAGCTCTTTATCCGCAAGGGGGATTCCACTTTCCACATGGCTGCTCAAATATTTATCTATTATGGGCTTCTCATTCAAAATGAAGTCTTGCAAAGTATCAAGGTAATACCTATCTGCTGGATAAAAAATATCTCCACCTATTTGGCTTTGTTTCCTTAAATACATTTCCCTGCGCCTCAATTAACTCTTTGACGGCTACTACATAGGGAACTCTCTCTGCATTATCTCTACAGGACAACTCTATTGAAGATACCCCATCAGAATCACAACTCTAATTTATATTATAGATAAATTCCTTGAGTCTGCGTTATCCCAGAAAGTCAGAACCATATAATCATCATTTCCACGGAAATACATTCCCTGTTCAAGCCTATTCTTATTGTTAATCTTTCGTGGAACAAAATAAAAATCATCATGTTCCGCTTGCCAGTCCAAAAGGAAATCTAAGCAATTCTTGTGTATTTGTAAGATATCAGTCTTCATAAACGTAACCTACTTATGCCTTAGTATTTTTATTTTAGTATATACCAAATCAGATACCTGTTCCCATCCATCATAAAATCGAGTATAACTATCAAGTTCAATCTTTCCATCATCAAGCATATCGCTTAATATTCTCAAAAAGAATTCTCTAAACTCAGTCGCAAACTGTCATATGAACATCTCCATTAACTCATACAGATATTATATTTTTTCTAGGATAAATTCAACCTATTTTAATTTTTTCATAAACTTATTCAAGTACTTACATACTGGAAGTTACTTTTTCTTTTCACAAACTTATCAATAACATTGTCTGCCCAAAAAGTAAAAAAGAAATCTGCAATTTCAGCAAATAGATTAATAATAAAATCAAACATATAAGTTTCCTCCAACTTCCGATTGAACAACTTCATTAATATCATTATTCTACCATAATTACACTTACAATCCTACTTCATTCTGTTAAAATCGATTTACAGAAGTTATAATTAATTTACTTTGAGAATGTAGATTGATTTTTGCCATTCCTTCATAGGCGTCCATCCCCTAACCGTGAGTTCCATAACGTAAATTGCAGATTTTGTGGTGCAATCCATAAGTTGATTGGGCATGTATAAGCGTCCTCTCACAAGTCATTCACAGTGTAAATGAAAGAAAACGGTACAGACAAATATGATTTCCTTCGTGAGCCATGGAGATAAGACTCTTTAGAGGCTTATCGGAATGCCCGGCGAACAGGAACATCATATTTCGTCTGTACCGTTTTTTTCTTTTCATAAACTTATAAAATCACGACTTGCGAGAGGGCGCTTATATTTGCCCTTCACACCCTATAATCGCACCACAGAATCTGCAACACTACGTCCGTTAAACTCCGGTTATCAGATTTTGATCTTCACCCACTTGCCCTGCCTGAAGCGCACGGTCGCAAAGATAAATCTGGAAACCTGATCGCCCAGCACGCCCATCCAGATACCGATGATCCCCCAGCCGAGGACATAACCACAGAAATAGGAAATGATGGTACGGATGAAAGTGACGCTGATCATGGATGCAACGGCTGTGTAAAGCGTGTCTCCTGCACCACGCAGGCATCCCATGTAGATGACCCGGCAGATCTGGAAAATGACAACAAAGATTATGACATGCATAATCTGGACTCCAATTGCCACAATGTGGTCTTCCGTGAAAAACAGATGGTAGAGACCGCTGGCACCAAAATAGTAGATCGCAAACCAGACAGACAGCGATGACAGCACCGATGAGACGACAGGTGCGGCCGTATTCTTTGGCAAGATCCGGATCGCCGGCACCTAAGCTTCGTCCGATCAGAGCAACTGCCGTTGCCTGCAGACCGTCGCCAAACGCAAAGGAGAGTGCCATAATGTTCATACCGACCTGATGCGCCGCCATAGCATCCGTCCCCTGATCGGCAGCCATAATAGCGGTTAACATAAAACCGATCCGCATTAATACCTGTTCGAAAAAGACACTGTAAGCAACTTTGATCAGATTGAGAAAAGCAGACAAAGTCGGGCGGATATGCTTTGCTCTAATATATATGGAATACTCAAAAACTCTCTTTTTGAAAATGGAAGCAACACTCATAATGCAGGCAACTACGGTCCCGGATATAGTTGCGAGTGCGGCACCGCGGATGCCAAGGGCAGGAAAACCAAAGCGTCCGTTGATCAGCAGATAATTTAAAAAGGATATTGATTGTGTTGGAGGTCACGTTGGTACGCATGGTGATCTTTGTGTTCCCGGCACCGCGCTGGGCAGCGTTAATCCCCATCTGGATGCAGTTGAAGATCATACCGCCCATAATAATGCGGAAATATACCACAGCATCATTGTGGGTGTCTGCCGTAGAACCGCAGAAGTCGATGATCGCACCGGCAAAAACACGAATGCAATACTTGAGATGATAGCCGCGATCACGATAAAAAGGATAGCGGTAAGTAGGATCTCATTCGCAGAGTCCAGCTTCTTTTCACCTCTTCTCCGGGCAACAAGGCTGAGATTGCAACATTTAACGCAAAAAAAAGGGCAAGCCCTAACAGCTTTGGCTGTGTGGTAAGTCCGACCTGCCGCCACGGCATAGGAGCCGAGCGAGCTGACCATTAAGGAGTCAATCAGTCCGGCAAAAGCCACGAAAAAGGACTCGACAATGGCTGGCCATGCCATATCAATGGTGATTTTAAGGTCTCTTTGTGATAGTTTTCTTTTTACAAGTTGTTTTTTTAACAGTTCATTTTTTCTCCATTTATGAAAAAATAAATAATATTTACAGATAAAAGCACAGGTAGTCATACGCATTCACAACTGCACATTATAGCATGTTTTATGTAATCAGAAAAGACTGCGTTTTTTAATCTGTGGCTGGAATCTTTCGTTACTGCTCACTCTTGAATCACTTTCTTATGCAGCAAAGCAGCAAGTGTTTTACTGCTGAATGAACAGTAACAATCTTGCTTGTCAGAAAATCGGTAGTTGTATATAATGGTTACAAGGCATAAAAATAGAGCAGATGCGGGTAAATCTATTGTCTGCATAATAGATTTGAAAAATGCCGGATCAGGGCATGAATCGTGGAATAAAAGCGATTTATTTCTGTAATGTTTGATCTCTGCTTTAATAAAGGAAACAGATATGGCAAAAGAATTAACAGAATTAGAAAAAGCATTATAATAAATTTAATGAAGAAAAAAAAGGCTCGGACGCCGCCATGGACAGGTGGAATACCGCATTACCATGGAATACATCCATCGCTATTTAAAGGAAATGGAGCAACCGAAAATCCTTGATGTGGGCGCCGGAACCGGACGGTATTCGGTCGCACTGGCAACCGAAGGCTATGATGTCACAGCGGTGGAACTCGTGAAGTATAATCTCGGGATTTTAAAATCCAAGGGCAGCAGCGTGAAGGCATATCAGGGAAACGCATTGAAACTGTCACGGTTTGCAGATGAAACATTTGATATGACACTGCTTTTAGGACCGATGTATCATCTGTATACATTTGAGGATAAGGTAAAAGCGTTGTGCGAAGCGAAGCGTGTGACAAAAAAGAACGGTCTTATTTTTGTGGCATATCTGATGAACGATTATGGTGTTTTGATGTATGGATTTAAGGAAAATATGGTAAAAGAGTGTCTCGGAGATGGCAGGCTGACAGAAGATTTTCACTGTGTGTCAAAAGAAAAAGATTTGTATGAATATGTCACATTATCGGACATTGAAAAATAAATGAGGCAGTTTCTTTACAGCGTGAAAAATCATAGCACCCGACGGCGCGGCAAATTATATGCGTCCGGTCTTAAAGGAGATGGACGAAGAAACATTTGAGCTGTTCGTCAGATACCAGATGTCTGTCGCAGAGCGCATGGACTTGATGGGGGGCAAGTGCCCACACAGTTGATATTTTGCGTGTATCGTGAAGCAGACAAAAATTAGATGCAAAATTGATTATGCAATATCAAATTGCAGATTATAATAATGGAATACGCAATCATTGCAGCTTGTGAATAAAAATGCTTGTATGTGATACCCTAACTGTGAAAACAGATGTGCAATACTATCTGAATAAACAGGAGGGAAATGGTATAAAAATAATTATTAAATTGTGATATAATTATTTTTGCCAGAAAAAAAAAGAAAATGGGTAAAAACAAAAAATAACAGTGCATACAATGGTGCGCCAACGGATAAAAAAGAGACTGTATACAAAAATGACACGAACGATGAATACGTTTATGAGAATGGACAGTATGAGAGTGCGCATGGAGGAAATGGCTACCGCTATGGAACGAACCGACAGGTTTCCGGCGTTCATAAGACTTTGAACAGGGAAGCGCAGAGGGAGTATCAGGCTTTGGAGAATGCCCTGGAATATGGAATCGCAGGAAAGAAAAATGCCGAACAGCGGCATCGGCTGAATTCCGAACGTGAGCTTATGAAATATCCCAACGAATTAAGCCAGCTTGCAGACCGCATGGCGTCGGACAGCTGGCAAGGATAAAAATACAAATATTATATCGAGGTTTAACAAATGAATAAGAACTTGGAAGAAATTTCAGACGGAAAAAGATATGGATTAAATGATATGGTACGGGCAGCCTGCAACGATTGTGCAGGCTGTTCTTCGTGCTGTGAGGATATGGGGAGTCGATCATCCTTGATCCATTAGATATTTATGAACTGACGAAAAATCTGAATACAACCTTTGAAAACTTATTAAAGGAGCAGATAGAGCTGCATGTGGCAGATGGCATGATATTACCGAATCTGAAAATGACGGATAAAGATGTCTGTCCGTTTTTAAAGAGAAAATGATATTCACAGCTTTCGGCCGGGTATCTGCCGTGTTTTCCATTCACAGCTGGACTTCGGTGGAGGGCTGTGTCAAAGGGTATTTGCTGAGGATGAACGGAAAAGCACTGATTTTGGCACCGTCCATTACGATCCGGGAGCAGTGGATCGCAAGGATTGAGGAAGCTTTTTTATGTGAGGGCATACAGGGGGAAGATTATCTTTCACAGAATTTAAAACAGCCAAAGGCGATCACGGTTGCAACCTATCAGGCATTACACAGTGCCATGACAAGATTTCAGGGAATACAGGAAGATGCAAGTGAGGATAGTGGCACAGGCACAGACGAGTGCCCGGCGAAAACAGAGACAAAGGAAGTAGATTACAGCGGTTTTGATCTGGTTGGGACGATGAAAGAGGCAGGGATCGAAGTGCTCTGTCTGGATGAATGCCACCACTGCGAAGCGAATGGTGGAAAGCGTTAGAAGATTTCAAAAAACAGGTGGATAACCTCAAAATCATAGCGTTGACCGCAACACCGCCATATGATTCCACACCGGCCATGTGGACGCGGTACATGAATATGTGTGGAGAGATCGATGAGGAGATCACGATACCGGAACTTGTAAAAGAGGGAAGTCTCTGTCCGCATCAGGATTATGTTTACTTCAATTATCCGACAAAAGAGGAAGAGCAGGAAGTCAGACGTTTTGAAGAACGCAGTAAAGCAATGACAGAAAAAATTATGCGGGATACTCAGTTCCTTACGTACGTAAGAAGCCATAAGGGGCTGAGTGGACAGCTATCGGATGACCTGCTGCTGGATAATCCGGCATATCTGGCATCACTGTTGATTTATTTACAGAGCAAAAATATTGCAATTCCGTCCAGATTACAGAGGCTTTTGGGGGCAAAAAAAATTACCGTCCATGAACGTGCAGTGGATGGAGCGTCTGTTACAGGGATTCTTGTATGACGATGTGGATGCTTACATTTGTGACAAGGTATATCGTGAATTGCTAATTGCAGATTTAAAATCCAGTGGTCTGATAGAGAAGAAAAAAGTCGTCATGACGAAAAGTGCGGCAGTGGAAAAAATGCTCACAAATTCTCTTGGAAAATGCAACAGTATCCGAGATATTGTGTTCCATGAGTATGAGACATCCGGTCAGAATTTAAGGCTGCTGGTTTTGACGGATTACATCCGGAAAGAATATGAAAAAGCAATTGGAAATACAGAATATGACGTAAACTCGCTTGGAGTGCTTCCGTTTTTTGAAATGCTTCGCCGTGACAATGAAAAGAAAAACGAACAAATTCGTTTTGGAGTGCTTTGCGGGACGATCGTGATCATTCCGGCGGAGGCAAGAGAAGCGTTAGAGCAGGAGATCGGAACGAGTGGAAAAGTCACATTCAGCAGGATCAGAAATCTTCCTGAGACAGATTATCTTAAGGTGACGGCTGTTGGAAATGCACATTTTCTGACAGGGGCGGTAACCAATGTCTTCTCAAAAGGCTATATGCAGGTGCTGGTCGGTACAAAATCGCTGTTTGGGGAGGGATGGGATTCTCCTTGTATCAATTCCCTGATCCTTGCAAGCTTTGTAGGCTC
>VOFB01000812.1_pt1 | contig 46001 bp, 61 predicted proteins | sample 5384141 | NCBI WGS metagenome assembly VOFB01 (sample SAMN12384721, study PRJNA508395) | human gut metagenome | isolation source: healthy gut A | host: Homo sapiens | reverse complement strand
CATTAATATTTCACTTTTATCTTTTTGTTTGTTTTCAAGTGTAACTTTAGCATTATTTTCTGCCATTTCAACAAATCTAAGCTTTTCACCTTTTTAGGGCTTTTTTAATTCCACTTTTCTTCCAGATTTTGTTGATAAGTATTGCTCAATTGCCTGTTTTTCCTCTAATTCTTCCCTAATCATTATTTTATGTGGTATGTTTGGATTATCTAAATAATATTGTTTTATAAAACCTGACAAAATTTCTTCTTCGTCTTCCATATCATCTAGATTGTTATAAAAATAGTGTTCTCTTCCAACCATTTTGCTTCCTCTAACAAAGAAAATTTCCACACAAACTTCTAAATCAGATTTTGCAATTCCTATAACATCTATGTCATTTTCAGATATATTAGAAACTTTTTGTTTTTCAGACACTCTAATAATTGCCTGTATTCTATCTCTTATTTGAGCAGCCTTTTCGTATTCCATATTTTTAGAAGCTTCTTCCATTTGTTTATTTAAATCTTTAATAATTTTGTCTATTTTTCCATCTAATAAATCTATTATTTCATCTATTTGTTTTTTGTATTCCTCTTTAGAAATAAGCCCAATACATGGTGCTAAGCATCTTTTATATGATAGTTTAGACATGCTCTTGTAGTGGATTTAAAATTTTTACATTGACGTATTTTGTACTTTTGTTTTATAAAATTTACCATTTCTTTTGCAGCACCTGGGTTAGCGTATGGTCCAAAATATTTTGAACCATCATTTACAATTCTTCTTGTAATTAAAACATTAGGGTAATCTGATTTAATATCAATTTTTATATAAGGATATGTTTTGTCATCTTTTAATAAAACATTAAATTTAGGCCTGTTCTTTTTATTAAATTACATTCTAATATTAATGCCTCTGCTTCATTATCTACAACTATATATTCGAAGTGATCAATTAAACTTACCATTTTTTTTTACGTTCTGTTTTATTTGTTTTTCTAAAATATGACGTTACCCTTCTTTTTAAAGAAACTGCTTTTCCAACATATATTATATTGTCGTCTTTATCTCTCATTACATATACTCCGTGGCTTTGTTGGAAGCTTTTTTAATTCTTCTTCTATATTAAACATTTTATCACCCCAAAATATTATATCATAAACTTTAAAATTTTAAAATTCCTAATTATATTTTAATTTATATAAAGAGAAGTATGTCAGATCTTTACAAATTTTTGGGAGAAAAATATTCTTGCACTCCAAATAGTATTGAACGAGCAATATACAATGCAATCAAGAAGGCAAAAGAAATTCAAAATCCAAATTTTATATCAATGTGGCCTTCAAAGCGCCCATGCGTCCATGAGTTTTTAGCCACCATTGTTGATGACTTAAAACTTGCTCATAACGAAATCTGATTTCAGATTTAACTTAGCAAAGATCAAATTTAATTTTGATCTTTGCTTTTATTTTATCTATCTGTTGACACCTTATCTAATTTAATGTAATATAATACCATAAATTGAAAGAAAGGTAAATAAAAAAATAAAAGAAAGGAGTTTTATTTATTAAGCGCCTGGACACTTATAAAAATAGTGTTGACGAGGTCTAGAGTTATCGAAATATTCGGCGGATACTCTAGTGGTTTTGGCTAAACCATAGTACTAATTAAAAACAATAGTAATATTGCAACAAAAATTAGTATATAGCTTTTATTTACATGCTTTCAATTCCCAAAATATAACATTTGCCAAATTTATCGCACGTTTTGGCATTAAGGAGGATTTAATATGTGTGGAATTGTAGGTTATATAGGTAATAAAAAAGCAACACCTATTTTAATTAATGGACTTTTAAGATTGGAATACAGAGGTTATGACTCTGCTGGTATTTCAACAATAGAAAAAGAAGGCTTATCTGTTATGAAAGATAAAGGTAGAGTTAAAAACTTATATCAAATAGATGGTATTGATAAATTAGAAGGTACTATTGGTATTGCTCATACAAGATGGGCAACACACGGAAAGCCATCTAAAGAAAATTCTCATCCACATATGGACATTTCTAAATCATTTAGTGTTGTTCATAATGGAATAATTGAAAACTATAATGAACTTAGAAAATTTTTAAATGATAAAAATTATAAATTCTATTCTGACACAGACACAGAAGTTATACCTAATTTAATTCATTATTATTATTCAAAAGATACAAATAATGATGAGCAAAAACTTTTAAGAGCTGTAAAAAATACATGTTTAGATTTAAAAGGAAGCTTTGCAATTGAAGTAATTTCTAAATATTACCCAGAAAATATGATTGTAGTTAGAAAAGATAGCCCATTGGTTATTGGAACATGCCAAGATGAAAACTATATTTCATCAGACATTCCTGCAATACTTTCTTTTACACGTAACTTCTATCTTTTAAACGATTTAGAATTTGTTTTACTATCAAAAATGATGTTAAATTCTTTGATAAAAATTTAAAAGAATTTAAAAAGAAATAAAAACAATAGAATGGAATGCTTCTGCAGCAGAAAAAGATGGTTTTGAAGATTTTATGCTAAAAGAAATTTATGAACAACCAACAGCAATTCGAGAAACTATTGGTTCAAGATTACCAGAAAATTCAAAAATAGAATTTGATGAATTAAAATTCACCAAAAAATATTTATCAAGCATAAATAAAATATATATAGTAGCATGTGGAACAGCAATGCATGCAGGACTTGCAGGAAAAAATATATTAGAAAAATTATGCAAAATTTCTACCCAAGTAGATATAGCTTCAGAATTTAGATACAGAGATCCTCTTGTAGATAAAAATACACTTTGCATTTTTATATCACAATCAGGAGAAACAGCAGACACAATTGCAGCATTAAAACTTTCTAAAGAAAAAGGAGCAAAAACAATTGCTGTATCAAATGTTATAGGAAGTTCTATTACACGAGAAGCAGATTATTCAATTTATACACATGCTGGTCCAGAAATCGCAGTAGCATCTACAAAAAAGCATATACTTCACAAGTAATTTTATTAAATATACTTGCACTATACTTTGCAGAAGTATTAGAAAATGTTGATAACTCTGTTATAGAATCATTTAAAAAAGATATATTAGAATTACCAGCAAAAATTGAACAAACACTAAAATTATCAGCAAATATAAAAGAATTTGCTAAAAAAGTATATCAAGAAAAAGATATCTTCTTCTTAGGTAGAGGTATTGATGAAACAGTTGCCAAGGAAGGATCTTTAAAATTAAAAGAAATCTCTTACATTCATTCTGAAAGTTATGCATCAGGAGAATTAAAACATGGGCCTATCGCCTTAATTGAAAATGGAATTACTGTAATTAGCATATTAACAGATCCAAACTTAGTAGAAAAAAGTATAAGTAATATACAAGAAGTAATTACTCGTGGCGCTAAAACATTAGTAATTACAAATCAAGATATTGATAAAAAAATGTTTGATGAGGTTATTTGCATACCTAAAACAAATACCTTTATCTCCCCTATACTTTCTGTTGTGCCACTTCAACTATTTGCATATTATATTGCAAAAGAAAAAGGTCTTGATGTAGATAAACCAAGAAACCTTGCAAAATCTGTAACTGTAGAATAGACATTGGGACGGGGATTTTGTCTTAAGGTTTGCAGCCTGCTATCACCAACTTAAGGTTAAACGGCAATAAATGGTCAATGGCTTAAGGGGTGGATGGTAATAATATATTAATTTTAAGTACCGCGTAAGCGATCAAACGAGTGCTTGCACGAGTGCGAATTGGAGCAACCTACATATTTTTTTAATTTTGTTGGTTGCGACACCAAGGTACAAAAATTAATATATTATTGCCATCTATCCCTAGCTATAGACCATTTATTGCCGTTTAACCTTAAGTTGGTGATAACATGCTGCAAACCTTAAGACAAAATCCCCGTCCCAATGTCTATCCTATTAAAAGTTTTAATATTACAAGTACTACTGCACCTGGAATTCCTAGTATTCCAATTAAAATGCTTGTAAAAAAATTAAGTCCAATATGAAAATTAAAACTATTCCCTATTAGATTTATAATATAAATGATTGCCCCACCTAAAATAGAATTAACAACCAATTTTAAAACTTTTTTTATAGGAACTATAAATATTCTTCCAAATAAGAATAAAAAACAAATACATGCCAAATATGTTAAAATATTATAATCCATAAAACGCTCCTTAAACACAAATTTTGTAAAATAATAAATTTTATATATTTAATTAATTATTTATTACAATTTTTATGTTTAAATATGGACAAATATTCCATTAAACAGCTTTATTTTCTTGTTCTATTCTAAATTTTGCATCTGAAATTATATCAACAATAATTCCTTTTTTTCTTTGCTAATTTTATTAAATAATCTAATTTTGCTTGATTTGCTTTTATTTGATATGAGTAATAATCAATTAAATCACATTGTGCATATTCAAAATTTTGTCTTGCTACATTTAGCTCTCTTTTTGTTTTCAATATACTAATTATCAATTCCTCTTCCTTTTCTATTTCTGTTTTTTCTATAATTTTATTTTCTTTTAAAAATTCCTCTTGCATTTTTACCTCCCACCTATTTTTTCTATTATATGTAAAATTTTTTTAAATATTCCAAAATTTTGTTAGTTTTTTTGCCTAAAATACTTGTTTTTTTGCCCATTTTATAAGATAATATATATGTATAATTATTTTTCGAAAGGACAACTTTTATGAAATTAATAGATAAATTTTTAAAGAAATTAAATACAAGCCGAAATACATTTGCAACATATATTTTAACATTAGTAACAATATATCTTGTAGTAGATAGATTAGTAGAACTATTATTTATGATTTTTACTGGAGTTTCTTATTCTTATTGGGGACCATTTGCATATACTTTTGCAATGGCATGTCCTCTATTTGCATTTTTATTTTCGGGCTCATCAGAATTTGCAACTTCAAAAAAACAAAAGGTTACACTATTTTATGTTTATTCAATAGCCTTTTACATAATAGTTTTATCAATGTTTACCCAATGGCTTAACATGGGAGCATGGCTTTTCTTAATAGGAACAACAAATTATGTTGATTTAATTACAGACTTTTCTGAATTGGTAAAACCTGCATTTATAAGTTTATCATTATACTTACCATTAATGACTGTATTTCCAATGTTTAAATTTTTATACTTTTCTGTTAATGATTCATCTCAACATACTCGTTCAATATGGGATTATGGTGGAATTAGACTTTCTGAAAACAAAAAAGACTATGGACCATATAGTTTAGAAATGTACTTATGTACAGATGATGAAAATGGAAAAAATGTAAAAATGCCTGAAGTTTCAAGATTTCAACCAATGTTTGTTTGTGGTGGATCTGGTACTGGAAAAACATCTGCTGTACTAGAACCAATGATTGCAAGAGATATAGAAAAAAAATACTTTTTTAGAGAAACTTCTAAAGAACTTGGATTTACTGCATTAAAAACTAGAATTGCAGTCCTAAATAAACCATATAGTAATGACTACTTAAACAAAAACTTTAGTTTAAATATGATTTCACCTGCATACGGAAAAGATACTGTTTTTAAAGCTTTTATGAAAAAAATGATATTAGATTCTTCTGATTCTATAATATACAGAAATGTTGGAGTTACAGTACTATCTCCTGACAGTGAAATTATAGAGCATATGGTAGAAGTAAGTAAAAATTTTGGATTTAAATACAATTTAATAGATCCAGAAAATATTGATTCTATAGGATTAAATCCATTTGTTTATGATGACCCAACAAAAATTGCAATTACAATTTCATCTGTAATAAAAGGAATGTATGCAACGCAACATAGTGAAATTGAAGAAGCATACAGAGAAGATGTTGCTTTGCAAGCAATTGAAAATATGGCAATTATATTAAAAGAAATGTACCCAAGAATGAATGATGGTTTATTACCAAACCTTGAAGATATGCTAAAAATGTTTACAAATTTTGACTTAGTTGAAAAAATGTGTGAAATACTTGCACATAATGAAGAATTAGCTAAAAAATACAGTATTCAACTTGCTTATTTTAGAAAAAATTTCTACAAAACTGGTTCTGGTAGAGATGAAACAGAAAAATATATTTATTCTGCAGTTACACAATTAGACAGTTTGTTACGTCTTCCTGGAGTAAAAACAATTTTATGTAATAGACACGAAAATATTAATTTTGATGAAATGCTATCTAATGGAGATCTTACTTTTGTATGTACAAGACGTGGAGATTTAGGTATGACAACACATAAAGCATTTGGTTTATTCTTCTTACTTGCAATGCAAAATGCAGTATTAAGAAGACCTGGCAATGAAAATAATAGAGTTGCAAACTTTTTATATATTGATGAATTCCCTGATTTTCTTGGAAAGTCTACAGAAGCATTATTTACAATGTATAGAAAATATAAAGTAGGAACTATAATTACCGCACAAAATCTATCACAATTAGATACTCCTAATGTCAAAGAACATTATAGACAAACAATTCTTTCTAACTGTTCTAATAAAATATTTACAGGAAATGCAGATATAGATGAACTAGAATGGTGGTCAAAAGAACTTGGAGAGCACAGAGAATGGAAGATGAGCGATAGTATTGATTTTAATACCATGAAATATGATTCAAAACATGGTAGTGTAACTTGGAAATTTGTTCCTAATGCATCCCCTGGAAAATTACAAACATTAGGCAAAAATTTCTTTGCATATAAACTAAAAGGTGATAATGGAAAGCCAATGGCTGGTGTTGGAAGATTTAAATATTTATCTTCAAAATATAAAGAACCACAAAATATTAAAAAATACGATTTTAATAAATATTCTAACTCAGACAACAGTGTTTCAGAAGACGAAACACAAAATAAAAAATTTGATTTTAGACATGTGGATTTTAAAGATGATAGAAATGAATTTGACCCTGTTCAAACAGATACTTCTGATTCATCATACTTATTTGATAATGAAGATGCAATAATTGTAAACCTAAAAAAAGGAAATCCAAATAATGATAAAAAATAAAAAATATCCTCACTTCTAAAATGAAGTGAGGATATTTTTTATACTGTAAATTTCAAAAATTCTAATACAATTCCAGAAATAACTCCTACTATATAAAGCAAGCAGATTATTGCAATATTTTCTTTTATTTTTTTATTAGTCTTAAACAACACAACAAGTCCTACCCCTGCATTTACTAAAAGTCCAGCTATCATAGTACCAACATTTATAACATTTTTTAAATACATATTTGTTATAATTACAGAAGAAGCACAGTTTGGAATTAGTCCAATTAGGCTAGATACAATTGGCCCAAATATTGGTTTATTCAATAATATATTTGATATATTTTCTTCCCCTATAAAATAAATTGCAGTATTTATTATAAATGTAACTATTAATATAAATACAAAAATACTTAATGTATGATGAATAGAAGATTTTAGTATTCCCTTTTCACAATGGCAATGATCATGTTCACACAAGTCAACAATATTTTCTTCTTCTATCTTTTTGTTTTTATTAATTAATCTTAATACAAAATCAATTACAAATCCTGCTACAATTCCAATTACTAATTTTACAAATAAGATTTTTAGTATTGTCCATAATGGTACAGCTTCTGAAATCATTATTGGAATCATTTCATCAGATGTTGTTAAATATACTGAAATTAGTGTTCCAAGTGTTATAACTCGTCCAGCATAAAAATTAGTTGCAACTACTGAAAAACCACATTGTGGAAATATTCCTAAAAAGCTTCCTATTAATGGTCCAAATTTTCCAGATTTTTTTATGGTTTCTCTAGATTTTTGGCTAGTTTTATGTTCTATATATTCCATTATTAAATATGCAATAAACAAAAATGGTATTAATTTTATACTATCTAATAGTGTCTCTTCTATTACCTCTAACATATACATTCTCCTTTTATTTTGTTTATATATAATAACATATATTTTTATTTTTTTCAAGAATAAAAAATAGGTTCATCTATACTTGACAAACCTAATTATTTTTATCTTCTTCTATAGCAACCATTAAAGCTACCTGTTCTACCATTATTACTACTATTTGGAATAACATTTGCACTTGCTGTTATTACATTATTATCATTATCACACCCACATCCGTTATTTAAGTCATTATTTGAATTGTTTCCTAATGTTTCAATATTAGCATTTATTGTTAATACATCTTGATTATTTGTATTATTAACCATATTATCTAAATTTCTTTGACAGCATCCACACATATTATGATTTTGCAAATTTCTAAGTATTTTTTGAATTATCATAGTTAAATATGCAACTATAAAAGATAAAATTGTATAGATTATTACTGCCACTAAAAAGGTAGTAGTAAAATTAGTAAATGCTATAAGCAATAAAATTGCAAAAATTGTGCTTGCTACTAATATTGGACATTTTAAAAGTTTTTGTAATACTATTGAAAATATAATTACAGCTACAGGTATAGCAAAAAATATAAGTAAATTATTCATAGGCAATCCTTTCCTTTCTTTTTTACTATATTTTATGCAAACCCTATAAATTTGGTTCTTTAATTTTCATACTCTACATTTACTAAATATAATCCTTGTGGTGGTAATGTTTTACCTGCTAAGTTTCTGTTTTTTGATTCTATTATATTTTTTATTTCTTCAGGCTTAATTTTTCCACATCCCACATCAACCAATGTTCCAGAAATTATTCTTACCATGTTATATAAGAATCCATTTCCGGTTAATTCTATGTATATTTTTTCATTTCCAGCATCAATTACTTTTGCACTATATATTGTCCTAACACTACTTTTACTACTTGTTCCACTTGCTTTAAATGCTTTAAAGTCATGTTCTCCTTCAAAATATTTTGCAGCATTTTGCATTTTAATTACATCTAATTTATACGGAATATGTGTTTCCAAATTTCTATATATTGTTCCATATTTAGAATTATTTATTACATACCTATATGTTTTTTTTTACATGTTAATCTACTATGGAACCTTAAATCTACTTCTTTTGCATCTTTTATTCTTATTGATTTTTTTAAATTTGCATTTAATGCCAAAGGCCATTTTTCTATAGGTAGTGTAGAATTGGTTTTAAAATTTGCAACTTGAGCTATTGCGTGTACACCTGCATCAGTTCTTCCAGAAGCATTTAAGTCAACCTTTTCTCCTGTTATTGTTTCTATTGCACGTTCTATATTTCCTTGAATATTTAACTTATTAGGTTGTTTTTGCCAACCATTAAATTCTTTCCCATCATATTCTATTGTTAATTTTATATTTCTCATAATTTCACCATCTTTTTATTTAAACAATTATACCATAGTATACACATTTAATGTATACTATGGCATATTTTATTTGTCCTCATTTTTATTATCTTGTTGTTTTTCTTTGTTTTCCTTTTGTTTAATTATTCTATGTTTTCTTTCCTTTTTTTCTGTTGTAAATCTTTTTGTTACTACATTACTAATTAATATTTTCTTTAATACATCTTCTCTTACATCTGCAATTAGTGTTCCATCTTTTGCAACAGAAATTTTTCCTGTTTCTTCTGAAACTACAACAACAATACTGTCTGATTCTTTTGAAATCCCAATCGCTGCTCTATGACGTGTTCCAAGCTCTTGAGCTATATCTTTATCATCTGCAAGTGGTAAAACACATGCTGCTGCTGCAATTTTATTATTGCTTATTATAACTGCCCCATCATGAAGTGGAGTTTTTGGCACAAATATATTTACTAATAATTGTGGAGAAACCTCTGCTTCCATTGGAACACCTGTTGATATAATATCTTTTATTTCTATATCTCTTTCTATTACTATTAATGCTCCGGTTTTTGTTTTAGAAAGTTCTGATGCTGCTATAACAATTTTATATATATCTTCTTTTGTTTTTGTTGCAACATCTTTTTCTATTCCAAAAAATTTGGTAAACTTGTTTGTTCCAAGTTGTTCTAATGCACGTCTTAGCTCTGGTTGGAATATTACAATTATTGCTATAACACCCCAATTCATTATTCCAGATAAGATTGAATTTAGTATTTTTAAATTTAATACTCCACTTAAAATTGTTATTAATATAAATAGTGCAATTCCTTTTAATAAATGCCATGCCCTAGATCCTTTTACTGCTTTTACTGCATAATAAAGCAAAAATAAAACTATTCCTATATCTATTAATAAACTTATTAGTTTAAATGGTGATTCTTGCAATGTTTTGAAATATTCTAAAATGTTTTCATTATAAAATGTTTCAAACGACATTCCTACATTATTCATATTTTTCTCCTTTTTATCCGTTTATTAGTGCATATATAAATGATATTGATGTTCCCCCTACCATAAGTATTGCAAGTATTGCTGCCATTATTCTAACAAATACTGTTCCTTTGTCCATATTTTTATGTTTTTTTACTTGATTTTGTTTTTTTTCTTTTTTCATTAAAATTCATCCTTTCGTTTGTTATCTTATATAATTATAGCATATAAACTACATTTTTCAATATTTTTTTACAAATAATTATTAAGAAAAAATTTGCTAATTGCTTTAATTTTTTAGTTATAATTATAGTTTTAATTCTAAGTTAGTACCTCTTCTACAATTTTTGTTTTTTCTTGAATAAAATCATTTATCTTTATTATATCAATTAATTTTTCTTGTGCATTTTCTAATTTTTCTTTATCATTTGCATAAATATATGCTAATACATCATCTTTTTCTACTTTATTTCCTACTTTTTTTATTAAGTACTATTCCAACTTCATGATCTATATTATCTTCTTTTTTCAATTCTTCCCGCTCCTAAATAGCAAGCAAGTTTTCCTATTTCTAAAGCATTTATACTATTTACATAGCCCATCTTATTTGCTATAACTTTCTTTTGGTATTTTGCTTTTGGGAATTTATTTATATCTTCTATAGCTAATATCTCCGCCTTGATTTTTTACAAGTTCTAAAAATTTATTGTATGCCTTTCCATTTTCTATATTTTCTAGTAATCTTTGTTTATTCTTTTCTTCATCTGTTCCCATTTTTGAAAGTATCATCATTTGATTTCCAAGTTCCAATACTACTTGTTTTACATCTTCTGGCATATTTGCCTTTAAACAATTTATTGCTTCTATTACCTCTAGAGTATTTCCTACACTATACCCTAATGGCTCATCCATTTTTGTTATAACACATCTTGTTTCTTTTCCTGCAAGTTTTCCTATTTCTATCATCTCTTTGGCTAGTTTTTTTGCATCTTCTTTTGTTTTCATAAATGCTCCCTCGCCACATGTAACATCTAGCACTATTTTATCTGCACCACTTGCAATTTTTTTACTCATTATGCTTGATGCTATTAATGGTATGCTTTCTACACAAGATGTAACATCTCTTAAAGCATATAATTTTTTATCTGCTGGTGCTAAATTTAATGTTTGTGCTATCATACTTATTCCTATGTCTTTTACATTTTTTATAAAAGTTTTAATGTCTATTTGTGTCTTATAACCTGGTATTGACTCTAACTTATCTACTGTTCCTCCGGTAAATCCAAGTCCTCTTCCCGACATTTTTGCAACAGGAATTCCAAGTGATGCTACAAGTGGTAACAAAATAATAGATACCTTGTCCCCAACTCCTCCTGTTGAATGTTTATCTACTATTATTTTTCCTAGACTGCTTAAGTTTAATATTTCACCAGAATGTGCCATTGCAAAGCTTAAATTAGTTGTTTCTTGTTTTGTCATTCCATTTAGGTATATTGCCATAATTAAACTTGCAGCTTGGTAGTCTGCAATTTCACCACTTGTATAACCTTTTACAAAATATTCTATTTCCTCTTTTGTTAACTCTTTTTTATCTCTTTTGTTTGAAATTATATCCAATATATTCATTACTTTTCTCCTATTTAACAAAGTTTTTTGTAAAGCTTCTTCTATGTATTTTACATAGTCCATATTCTTTAATAGCTGCAATATGTTTTGCTGTTCCATATCCTTTATGTCCTGCAAATCCATATTCAGGGTATATTTCGTCCATTTGCCTCATTATTCTGTCCCTTGTTACTTTAGCAATTATTGAAGCACAAGAAATTGAATATGCTAAAGCATCACCTTTTATTATTGGTGTATATGGTATTCCTAATGTGTCTATATTATTTAATGCATCTACTATTATTATGTCAGGTTTTACTTTTTGCCCACCTACTACTTGGGTTAGTCCCTTTTTTGTTGCATTTAATATGTTTATTTCATCAATTATCTTTTCATCTATTATTGCAACACTATAGCTTATTGCTTCTTCTATTATTTTATCATATAGTATTTCTCTTTTTTTCTCTGATACTTTTTTTGAATCATTTACCCCTTCTATCATTGAATCTTCTGGCATTATTGCTCCAGCAACAACAACAGGACCTGCTAAAGGTCCTCTTCCTGCTTCATCTATACCACATATATATTTAAATCCTTTTTTGTGTAAGTCTTTTTCAATTTCTTTTAATTTTGTTAATCTTTCTAGTTCTTTTTCTTTCATTTTTATTCCTTCTTTTGATTTTATTTTTATATTTTTTCTAATTCAGACAATGAATAAACTGTAGTTCCATTATTTTCATAACCACTTGTATTATACACTTCTACAGTCACATCTTTTATATTATATTTTACTAAATATTCTTCATTACTTCCTAATTTAACATCTTTTAATCCCATTTCTTTTAGATTATCTGAAGTAAGTTTATATAAAATTTCTCCTCCATTTATTGTAATATTTTGCTTTGAATAATCACTTGCATTTGCTTCTTTACCTTTTAGCTCATTTTTTGCCTCTTCTGAAATTTCACTTTTATTTACTCCATTTTTAAAACTTGCTTGTTCTACATATTCTTTTGCTTTTGCTTTAATTAAAAGCATATTAGTTTTTAAGCTTTCTAACTGAGCTTTTTTTTTTATACTTTCTTTCCCACTATATATTGTTATTGATGCTAAAATTAATAATATAATTATTGTAATTGTTAGTGCAATTAATGTTATTCCTTTATTGTTTTTTACTTTCATTTTTTCTCTTCCTTTTCTTTTTAATTTATATACATTATATAGTTTCATTTAATTATTTTCAATAAATTTTTTAAAAATAATTTGTAACAAAAAAATAATAAATATTTCACACAATTTTCACAATTGTGCTGTATCTTATTTATGATTTGTGATATTATAATAAAAATATAAATTTTTTTGGAGGTTTAATATGGAAGAAAAAAATAACGAAAACAAAAATTCAAATTTTAAAGCAGTACAAAATCCTGAAAATTATAAAACAACATCTAATCTAAAAAATAAATCTGGTTTTGGTAAAACTGTAGTATTACCATTTATAAGTGGTGTATTAGGATGTGCTGCAGTAGTTGGTGTTTGTTTTGGAATACCAGATGTAAAATATAAATTAATAGGAACAAATAGTTCTAATTTTAGTGTAGCTCCTAGTAATTCTACATCATCAGATGGTACTGTTTCTCAAGTAAAATTATCAAATTATTCTGACACTGCAGTTTATACTGCAAATAAAATATTACCATCAATTGTTGGAATTAAAGTAGAATACACAGTAAGTTCTAATTTTTCTATATATGGTATGGGAACTGCAAAGTCTGAAGCATCAGCATCTGGTTCTGGAATAATAATTAGTGATGATGGTTACATTTTAACAAACAATCACATTGTTGCAACATCATCTTCTGAATCTTATTACCAAGTATCTGATGCAAACAAAGTAACTGTAACATTATATAATGATGATACAGAATATGAAGCAAAAATAGTTGGAAAAGATGAACAAACAGACTTAGCTGTTATAAAAATAGAAAAAACTGGTCTTTCAAAAGCAGAATTTGCAGATTCTGACTCAATAAAGGTTGGTGAATTTGCAATGGCCGTTGGAAATCCTTTAGGAATGCAAAGTAGTATAACATGTGGTGTTGTAAGTGCTGTAAACAGAGAAGTTACAGATTCAGATGGTAAAAAATTCACATTAATCCAAACAGACGCTGCAATAAATTCTGGTAATAGCGGTGGAGCTTTAGTTAATGGTGAAGGTAAAGTTATAGGAATAAATACATTAAAACTTTCTGGTACAGGAATTGAAGGTATGGGATTTGCAATACCAATAAATTCTACAACAGACATAACTTCACAATTAATTCAATACAGTAAAGTAAAAAGACCTTATATAGGTATTTCTGGTGTTGATTTAGATGAAAAAACAGCCAAAGTATACAACTTAGTTGTTGGTGTATATGTAAAATCAATTGAAGACTTTTCAGCCGCTGAAAAAGCAGGAGTTAAGGTTGGAGATGTAATAGTTGAAGCAGATGGTAAAAAAATCACTTCAATGAATGAATTAAATGAAATTAAAAATTCTCATAAAATTGGAGATGAATTAAAAATAAAAGTTAACAGAAATAATAAAACAGAAGAATTAACACTTACTCTTGGAGAACAACCTTAAAGTTTTCACTTTTAGTTCACACAATGGACAAAATTTATTAGTATTATATAACCATAGTCAGGAAAGAAACTGATTAGAAAAAAGAAAACATCCCCTTTTATTTTCAAAAGCTAGTAGATAAAATCTACTAGCTTTTTTTTATTTATTATATAATTGCAACATCAACTTCACTTGTATATTTGTCATTTCCATAAGCAAATATTACATATATTGCACCATCTTGGAAATAAAAATCTTCTACATTTTCTATTTTGTACATATCATCATTTTTATCTCTACTAAATATGCTATGACCTAATGCTTTTAAATCTTCTGCTTTTTTTTGCTCAACTTCTATTTCTTCATTTATTTTACTTTGTGCATAAGATGTATCTACACTTTCACCCTTTAATAATTGCGATAAGTTAATTTCCTGATTTGTATCTAAGTCATGTTATATGTTTTTATTATTACCCTTTGTGCACTTGAACCTTCTTTTAAATTTGCATTTATTATTATTGATAATACTCCATCTTCTACACATGCATTGTATTCTACTGTATAAATTGTATTTTTATTTTTAGTTTTTAATATATCTTCTGCCTTTTTTCAAATAAATTTTTTATTTCTTCATTATAACCATCTATAGTTGAATTTTTTATGTTTATATATGGTATTTGTACATTTATATTATAACTATTATTTTCAGTTACGTCTTTTGTGTAACCTGTATATACTAGTTCTTTACTTGTGTCAGACTTTAATTTATCATATTTATCATTATAATTTTTTAGTGAATTTGTATATATATTGTTAAATTCTGCTTTTAAATTTTCGTAGTCAATTTCACTTTTTCCCTTTAAATAACCAACAGTTGTAACCGTTTTTCCATCAAAAAATTGTATATATATTACAATAATTATCGATATTATACATATGGCAATTATTGATGCTATACAATTTTAGATTTTTTATCTAATTTATTATCTGGCAAAGTTACATTCATTTTATTACCTCTTTCTTTCGTACTATATTTATTATAGCATTTGCCCTATTCTTTTTCAATAGTTATTTATTAAATTTATTGACTATTACTTAATTTTGAGTTATTATATATATTGATATTTTAAGAAATGAGGAATGAAAAGTATGTTATGTTCAGAATGCAAAAAAAAATGCAGCTATACTTTTTTATAATAAAGTAGAAAATGGCAAAGAAACCATGGAAGGTTTATGCTATGACTGTGCTAAAAAAAAAGGCATTAATCCATTAGATGTATTATCAAAACAAAGTGATTTACTAAATAAAGATAAAATTAATTTAAATGATATGTCAAAACAATTAGAAACAGTTTTTAAAGATTTAGCAGAAAATATAAATTTAGAAGATATTGAAAATATGGATGGTGCAATTACATTTAATACTCAAGACGAAGATAGTGATGATGAAGATGCTCCAAAAATTGCAGGAGCCGCTATTCCACTTGGTTCAATATTTTCAAATATGTTTGGATCTAATCGGAAGTGAAACTTCTTCTGATAACACTGGCAGAAAAAAAGTAAAAGTAGAAAAAAAGAAAAACAACAAACAATCAAAAAAGAAAAAATATTTAGATACTTATGGCACTAACTTAACTCAAAAAGCCAAAAACAACGAATTAGATATTGTAATTGGCAGAGATAAAGAAATACAAAGAATTATACAAATTTTAAATAGACGTTCAAAAAATAATCCATGTTTAATTGGTGAACCAGGAGTTGGTAAAACTGCAATTGCCCAAGGCTTAGCAATTAAAATTGCAAACCAAAATGTTCCAGCTAAGCTTTTAAACAAAGAAGTTTATTTATTAGATATGACAGCAGTAATTGCTGGAACACAATTTAGAGGACAATTTGAGTCAAGAATGAAAGGAATTATTGATGAATGTAAAGAATATGGTAACATTATTTTAGTTATAGATGAAATTCATAATATAATTGGTGCTGGAGATGGCGAACATTCTATGAATGCCGCAAATATTTTAAAACCTTCCCTTTCAAATGGAGAAATACAGTTAATTGGAACAACTACTCTTAAAGAATACAGAAAATATATTGAAAAAGATACAGCATTAGAAAGACGTTTCCAACAAGTATTAGTAGAAGAACCAAATATAGAAGATTCTATTGTAATTTTGGAAGGAATAAAAAATATTATGAAGAATACCATAAAGTAAAAATTTCATCTGATGTTATTAAGCAAACAGTTATAATGTCAGAAAAATATATTCATGATAGATTCTTACCAGATAAAGCAATTGATATTTTAGACGAAGCATGTTCTAGAAAAAATTTAGAAAACAAAGATTTATTTAAATTAGAAATATTAAAACAAGAATTAAAAAATATTCAAGCTCAAAAAGAAGAAGTTATTGCTGCAGACTCTACAGAAGATTATCAAAAAGCAGCAGATTTAAAAACAAAAGAATGTCAATTAATAGAAAAAATAGATAAAATGAATAGCAAAATGAAATTAAAAAGTATAACTGTTCAAGATATAGCCTCAGTTATTGAAAGTTGGACAAAAATTCCAGTTAAAAAAAATAACAGAAGCTGAAACACAAAAACTTTTAAATTTAGAAACAAATCTTCATAAAAGAGTTATTGGCCAAGAAGAAGCCGTAAATGCTGTCTCTCGTGCAATTAGAAGAAATCGTGCAGGACTTCAAAGTACCAAAAGGCCACCATCATTTATTTTTGTTGGACCTACAGGTGTTGGTAAAACTGAACTTGCAAAATCATTAGCATATGAAATGTTCGGCTCTGAAGATTCTATAATTAGAGTTGATATGTCTGAATACATGGAAAGCCACTCTACATCAAAATTAATAGGTGCACCTCCAGGTTATGTTGGCTATGATGATGCTGGTCAATTAACAGATAAAGTAAAAAGGAATTTGATGAAATTGAAAAAAAGCACATCCAGATGTATTTAATATTTTACTTCAAGTTTTAGATGACGGAAAACTTACAGACTCTCAAGGAAATACAGTAAGTTTCTCAAATACTATAATTATTATGACATCAAATGCTGGTTCTAATTTAAATAATAATTCAATTGGTTTTGGAAAACAAACAGTTGACAAAGGAAAAATTGAAGATAGTTTAAAGAAGTATTTAGACCAGAATTTTTAAACAGAGTAGATGAAGTTGTTGTATTTGACTCATTAACCCAAAATGAATTATTGCAAATTGTTGACTTAATGCTTAATGATACAATAAAAGCTCTAAAAGACAAAGATATTACAATGCATATCTCAAATGATGCAAAAAAAAATACTTACTAGAAAAAGGAACAAATATCAAATTTGGTGCAAGACCTTTAAGAAGAGCTATACAAAGATACCTTGAAGATGAAATATCTGAACGTATTTTAAAAGGTGAAATTATTGACGGACAAAATGTTAATGTTAATTTTGTAGATAATGAACTAAAATTTGATATTAATTAATGGAGGAATTATGTTAAAACATGTACCAAATACCCTAACAATAATTAGATTTTTGCTTATTCCATTTATTGTAGCTTGTATATTTAATGGAAATTTTATTGCAGCATTTATTATATTTACAATATCAGGAATAACAGACATAGCAGATGGCTTTATAGCAAGAAAATTTAATCTTGTATCTAATTTTGGAAAATTAATGGATCCGCTTGCAGATAAATTAACCCAAATTTCTACTCTTGCCTCTCTTGCTATTATTCATATAATACCTATTTGATTCTAATTATTGTTTTAATTAAAGAATTTATAATGATTGTAGGAGCATCATTTTTGTACGGAAAAAGATGTTGTTGTTTATAGCAGATGGTATGGTAAACTTGCAACAGTATTGTTTTACCTTGCAATAGTTCTTCTTTAGTGCTTAGACAATTTAATATTACAGGAGCATTTGAGCATACAGATTTAATTGCATATAGCTTAGCATTAGTAGCAACTGTATTTTCTCTAATAATGTATGTATGGTCTTTCTATCATAAAGGATTTATAGATAAAAAAGATTTAAAAAAAGATGTAACAATAGATAAAAAAAATTAATAAATAAAAATGAAGAAAAGGGACTTTTTTACAATGTCCCTCTTTTATTTTTTATTCGAAATTTTCTATAAGTTCGTTTAATGCCTCATCCCCATTAACTCTTATTCCCTGTTTTATACCTATATTATCTGTTTGTGGCAAATACGTAGTTGATATTTCTGTTTTTTCATATACTTCTTGTGTTCCATCCTCTAGAATTTTGTATATTGTTATAGTTCCATTATCATCTTTTAATAAATAATGTTTTCCACACTCCCCATCTAACTGTTTATATAAAGTTATTTGAGTTTCATCAAAGCTTTTTATTTCATAATCTTTATAATAATTTTGTAGATCTTCTTTTGTCTTATTTACTAACTCTTTAGGCACTTCTATATATTCATTTATTTCATCTTCACAGCCTTTATAATACTTCTTTAATGTTATTCTACAATTAGGTGATATTTTTTCTTCTTTTGCATTTGTTTTTACAGATGCTATACTTTGTAACTGTTCATATTCATCAGTACATTCATCTAAAATTTGTTCATCTGAAACTTTAGTTTGAACTTTCTCATTTACCTCTTTATTATCTTTTTTATTAACCATTATAGCAGTTAAAATAGCAGCTATTATAACTGCAATTGAAACTAAACCGTATTATTACCTTATTAAAATTATGCATATAAAACCTCCATTTAATACTTAGATTTATATTATTATTTACTAAATTTTGGTTTTTATTCTATTTGTGATGTTATATTAACATTTTTCCCATCTGTTTTTATAGTTATTTCACCTTTTTGGTCTGTTCTATAAATAGAAATATTATTCTGTTTTAAATTATTTATTGTAATATCTGATGGATGTCCAAATTTATTGTTCTTTCCCACACCTATTACTGCATATTGGGGTTTTACTGCATTTAAAAAATTCTGTGTAGATGATGTCTTTGAACCATGATGTGCCACCTTTAAAATGGTAGATTTTAATAATTTAAAATTATTGTATTTACTTAATATTTCATTTTCTGCTACCTCTTCTATATCTCCTGTAAACAACATAGAAAATTTATTATAAACTAATTTACATACCATAGAATTATTGTTTATTATGTTTTTATTTACAATATTTTGTGAACACGGCCAAAGTATATTAAAGGTCAAATTATTTTCTATATTTATCATTTGTCCTTTCTCTACAACTTTTATATTTATATTTTTTTTTTACTAATTTTGATAAATTTTTTATAGTTTTCACACATCTCATACTGTTTACCTATAACCACATTTTTAACTAATATTTCTTCCATAATATATAAAATTCCTCCGCACATGGTCACTATCAAAATGGCTTATAAATATATAGTCTATACTGGTATAGCCTTTATCTAATATATAAGGTAACAATGTACTTTTTCCAACATCAAAGCTTTCCCTTTACTTCCTCCACCATCTATTAGTATTGTTTTATTTTGCGGAGTTATTATAAAACAAGCATCCCCTTGTGATACATCAACAATATTTATTTCTAATTTTCTTGGATTAACAAAAACAAATGCAGAAGTTAATACTATACTTGTTATCAAATAAATGGTTAAAATTTTTTTTATTTTATACTTATATTTAATGTAAGCTAAAATCCACCTAACTCTTAGAAAAGAATTATTGGGTGTTTTATCATTTTTACTTTATATAAAAAACTTATTATAAAAACAAAAATATAATAAATCATTATCTCCCATATAGAAGGGGTTTTAACATATATTTTTGCTAATGGAAATTTACCTATACCAGAAAAAAATAATATTGTTTTAATTAAAAATTTACAACTGGTGATAAAAATTTTGAAAAATAAAAATTTAATATTGAAACTATTAAAAATATAAAACCTAAAATAATTATTGGACCTATTATAAATCCTACAATTAAATTTGTTATAATAAAATATATTCCAAATTTATTAGTATGAAATATAATTAAAGGAAACAATGCTATTTGTGCAGAAATTAAAACAGATATACTTTCTTTTATCTTTTTTAGTTTATTGCTTCTTTTGTTTAAAATTTTTAATATATGTTTATTAAATATAATTATGCCAATTGTTGCTATATATGAATATTGCAATCCTATATTTGTTATTAAATATGGATTATATATTAGAATGCAAAATAGTGAAAAAATAAAAAATTCCATGTATCATTTCTTCTATATATTAAATTAGATATAATTGTCATTATTCCCATAATAATAGCTCTTGCAAGTGACGGGGTAAAACCTGTAAGCACTGTATATAATATAAGTACTATAATTGTAACAATTCTTCCACATCTTTTTCCTAAAATTTTATTTAATAAAACAGAAACTCCTATTATTATATAAGATATATGCATACCAGAAACTGCTAAAATGTGTGATAAACTGCAATTTGCAAAGTCATCTCTTATATCTTTTTCAATATATGAACTATCAGCAAGTATTAAACTAAAATAAATTGGCCAAACTTTTGAATCTAAGGTATTTGAAATTTTGTCTTTAATATTTTGCCTGTATTCATTTATTTTTATAGAAATTCTATCTAGGTTATTATGCTTTAATATTTCAATATTTTCTGCATTTATTGTTCCATATATCTCTAATGTTTTTAAATAATTTGAATAATCAAATCCTCCATAATTTCTTTGTACATTTGGCATTTCATAATTTCCGCTTTACCTTTATTTTGTCTCCATACATTAGTTTTATTTTTTTATTTGCACTTAAATATAAACATATATTTTCGTACTTCTTATTTTTGTTTATCTTTTCAATTTTTATTTTATAAATATTTTTGTATTCTTTTTTTTTCTTGTTTATTACTAACTACTGTTGCTTCTACCTCAATTTTTTCAGGCAATTTATATACGAAATTATATTTTTTATTTTTGTATAAAACTATACTATTTGAAATAATTGATAATAAAATTATGACTAAAATTATTTTATGATTTAAATATATTTTGATATACCTAAAATATCTCCTTATAGAAAATAATCTAAATTTTCTCTTTTTTTCTTTTATTTATAAAATGTATTACTACACCTATAGGTATAAAATTTATATAAAAAAGGACTATACTAAATTTAAAGTATAGCCCTATTATTATTCCTATTATATAACCTATAACTGCAACTACTAATGGTCTTTTCATTTTACTCCTTTAATTAAATATTCTTCTTGCAGTTTTATATGTTTTTGTATAATAACTATCTGATAAAGATGTAGTTATTACTCCTTTACTTGGGTTTGCAGCATGTATAAATTTATTATTTCCAATATATATTCCAACATGACCGGTAAATATTACTAAATCACCTGGTTGTAAATTTGATTTTGATACAGCTGTTCCATTACTTGCCTGTGCATCTGATGTTCTGTTTAAACTAACCCCACATTGTTTATATACATATTGTGTAAATCCTGAACAGTCAAATCCTGAAGGTGTTGTACCTCCATACACATATTTACATCCTAAATATTTTTTTGCTGTTGCTACAACTGTGTTTCCTTTTGAACTTCCTTGTGCTGTTTGAGTTGTAGTTTGCGCAGTTTCTTTATTACTTTCTTCTTTTTTCTCTGTCTCTTTTCTTGATTCCTCTAAGCTTCTTGAAGTAACAACTTCTGGTTTTGTTGTTGATAACAACTTAGTTGAAATATATCCTTCAATACCATTTACTTTAACCTTACTCCAACCGTTTGATGATTCTGAAATAACTGTTACCTCTGTTGCTTTACTTAATTTTGAAAGACTTTCTGAACTAGTAGACTCTTCTTTTCTTAAATTTACAACTTCACTATTTACATACATTGTTACATTTTTTTGTGTAACTGTTGCTTTATTTTCCTCTGTAGTTTGAGAATTTTGATTATTTGCTTGTTCCTCTTTATTTGTTGTTTCTTCTTTGTTTGTTGCCTCTTCCGTAGGTGTTGTAGACGCTGCTACTGTATTTTCTTCTTTACTTAATTTGCTAAATACTACCCATCCTCTTGTAGAATTGCTTTCTATCAATGCCCATTTATTATTAACTTCTAAAACATTAACTTTTGAATCTTTACTTATTTCTTGAATATCAATAGAGTTTATTAATGGTGTTATTTTTACTGAAACATTTTGTGTTACTTTATATGTTCCAAGAACATTTTCTGTTACTGATGTATTTGTAGTTACTCCTTCTGAAGTACTTTCTACATTTTCTGTATTTGAGGTATCTGATGTGTTTTGTGTATTTGATACATTAGTGGTATTTTCTGTTTTTTCTTCTTGATTAGTTTCTTCTTGTTTTGTAGTATCCTCTTTTATATTTGCTGTTTCTTCCCCATTTACACTTAAAAGATCTTTTCTTAAATAACCTTGTATTCCTTTATATTTTATTTTGTACCAATCACCTGATTTTTCTATTATTTCTACTTCTTGGTTTTGTGATACTTGTTCTAATATATTTGATGTTGAATTTGCTTCTTTTCTTATATTTGCTGTTTCTACTGTTACCTTTGCAGTATTTGCAGCAAAACTTTTATTGAAAAATACTAAACTAAATATTCCTATTATTGCTATTATTAATATGCTTTTTATATTTTTTTTACTTTTCATTTTATTACTCCTTTTTACCAGGTAATACATCCTTTTTAATTTCTACAAGTATATACTTAAAATAGAAAAAAGTCAATCTTTTAAATGTACTTTTTTCTATCTTTTTTCCCCATACTCATTTCCTATGGTATTTCTATTACTTTTTTTCTTTCTTACTTTTGGTTTTTTAAGATTTAAAATATCCTGATTTATTTGGCAAAATGCCATTTGATTTATAATAACTTCTTAACATTAAATAATATTAATTTTAATTAATACTTACTATAATTTAAAAATTTTCATTTTAATTTTGATATATAAAAAATTTTTTATTAAATAAATTTCTGGCTTAACCAGATTTTTTACTTTGCTAAAATATAAATTTATAACTTTTCAAACAATACCATAAAATGCTGAATTTTGCAATTGCTTTTCATCTGCAAAATTCGACATTTTATGAAATATTTAATTAATTATTTCGATTACAAATTAAAATTTATTCTATATAGAGCACGGTGCGAAAACCAATGTTAACATTCGCATAGCTAACTGAATTGTTACCGTAACGATAAACAACCGGGTAGCTAGAGCCATTGCTGAGAAAGCTCCCTCCACGCAAAACAGCGAACGTATAATTTTTATTATCATCATTATACTTTCTTATCTTTGTTTCTGTTGTCCATTCCCACATATTTCCTGCTAAGTCATATATATTATTTGTTCTTGTATCATCACTTGATCCTGTTGCTATTTCTATTCTTCCATCTGCTGTGTAATAATTGCTTGCTGCATCTTCCGCACCTTCTGGTCTTGTTGCATTTTCTGGCACTGTCTCCCCTGTTTTTACTCCTACCTTCATTCCATTTTCATCATTTACTATACCATAACTATATTTTCCTGCTCCACCATTCCAAAAATACCAACTTGATGATACTCCATCTTTTTTCTTATTTAAATAAAGATGTTTTGCATATAATGTTCCCTTTGGTATTGTAAATGTTGAATCATAGTAATTTCCATAACTTGTGCTACTTACTTTTCCTGCACTATCATCTTTTATTATTCCACTATTTTTTAGCCATTTACATGTTGTATCCCATGCATAACTATCTACTAATTTACTTTTTACCTTTGAATCATCTGTATTGTACATACTTTCTGATGCTGATTTTGCAACTATTTGACTTACTAAATTCCATGACGCAATTCCTGCTTTACTTACTGGAACTTTCCCTGTAGCTGAATTTTTAAAATTAACTATTGTTCCTTCTTTTATTTCATCTGGATAACCTGCTTCATATCTTCCTATAAAAAATCCTCCATATTTTTTTACACTTGTTGATTCTCCTGAATCATCGCTCCAGTCACTTTGACTTGTATAACCTGAAAGCTCTGTTGTATATACATAGTCATATTTTCCATCATATGTGTGGTCTTTCTCATATTTTAAATCTTCTCCATTTACTGGTATAAATACAAATTGGTTTCCACTTAAATTAGTTCCTACTACTTCTTGTCCTTTATATTTATCTTTATCTGCTAAATTATCTGATATTACGGCTCCACTTTTTACTGTTCCACCTACATAGTAAAATCCACTTGGTATTGGTACTACTCCTCCTGCTCCATCTGATATCTTTTTTCCTATTACTTCTCCTTCTGTTCCATCACTTTTTATAGATTTTAAATCTTGTATCACAACTCCTGCTTCTGCACTTTTTCCATTTATATAATTTTCAATTTTCTTCAATCCTGCTTCTTCTGTTTTTCTTGCCTCTTCTGTTTTATTTTTTGCTTGCATTGCTTTACTTATTATTCCATTATCTCCTGTTAGCATTGCAATTGTTACTCCTGCTAATATTAAAAGCACTATTATTGTGATTACTAATGCTATTAATGTTACACCTCTTCTCTCTTTTGCCATTTTTTTAAATTTTTGTTTCATTTTTCCCTCCTTCTGCACTATATACTTTTGTATTATATATACTTTAATTCTTAATAATTTTTACTTTTCAAATAAAAATGCTTGTTTAAAACATGCTTTATTTTAAATTTTAAAGCATAAAAAAGATAGCTAATAAATCACCCATAAACTACCTTTTGCAATTAAATAAGATTTAATTACATTTTTAGTTTATAGTAATAGATTTACAACTATCTTAATATTTATTTTATTTTTTATTTATTAAATATAATGTGTTTACATGTCTTATTTTTAACATAATTTAATCAATTCCTTTTCTTTTGTTTTTTGCTATATGTTTATTATATAAAAAATAATACTTTTATGCAATAGATTATAAATAGTTTTTACCACTAAATATTTTTTTCTACCATAGGTAATATTTGTTTTTTTCTAGAAACTACACCTTTTAAAAATGCCATGTTATCTTCTAATTTATATGATTTCTCTATTATATCTGTTCTATTACCTAAAGCAATTATTTGTGGATTACTATTTAAAATGTCTGTTATTGCAAACACAAATAAATTTAAATTATCTTTTTCAATTTCATTATTAATTGCCTCTTCTAATTTTTTTTTTCTTTTCTTTTTAATACATCTTCTATGCTTACTGTATTTACTTGTGCAATTACACATTTAACTCCATTTTCTTCAAATTTCTTTGCATCTAAATTTATTAATTCTTCTTCAGAAAAATCATCTAAATCTGTCCCTGCTTTTAACATTTCAATTCCATATGTATCTAAATCAATATTAGCAATTTTAGCTAATTCTTCTAATGCTTCTTTGTCATGTGATGTTGTTGTTGGAGATTTTAATAATAATGTATCAGAAATTATTGCACTTGCCATTAATATAGCTTCTGTTTTTTCTATTTCTATTCCTTTTGTTTAAAATCTTTAAATAATATTGTAGATGTACATCCATATGGTCTTGCAGTATAGTATAATGGCTCTGTTGTTTGGAAATTAGCAATTCTATGATGATCAATTACCCCTATAATTTTTGCTTTTTCAATTCCATCAGCACTTTGTGAAAATTCGTTATGGTCTATTAATATAACTTCTTGTCCTTTTTAACTCCTTCAATAAGTTCTGGTGCTTCTATTTTTAAATAATCTAAAACATATTGTGTTTCTTTATTAACATTTCCAAGTCTGACTGCTTGTGTATTTGTTTTCCCATCTTTTTCATTTAGTATTTGTTTTACCATGCTTGAACATATTGTGTCTGTATCTGGATTTTATGTCCAAAAATTAATATTTTATTTTCCATTTTTTGCTCCTTTTTATTTTTTAAAATTATATCAAATTATATTACAAAGTCAAGTAATCTAATTTTGGACTTTAATATATAATTATTTATTTAAATTATTTGCTATTTTTTCTAATTCTTCTTTTGAAAATTTATATTTTTATTGCAAAAATGGCATACTAATTCTGCTTTTCCTTCATTTGTTATTATATCTTCTAATTCATTTTTTCCTATAGCCAAAAGCCCCTTTTCCATTGTTTCTTTAGAACAATTACATTTGTATACAGGAATAATATCATCTTCAACAACTTCTACATTATCATCACCTGTTACCTTTTTAGCTATTTCTTCTAATGTTAATTTTTCATCTAACATTTTTGAAATTGCTCCTGCTTTAAATATTGATTGTTCTATTTTAAATATTTCTTCATCTGTTGCATCTGGCATTGAGTTATCATATACCCTCCACTTGCTTTTACTCCATCTTTATTTACCAAAACTCCTAAAGCAACTGCAGAATTTGTTTGTTCTGATTTTGCAAAATAGTTTGTAAAATCGTCTGCTATTTCTCCTGATGTTAATGGGCTTATTCCTACATATGGATCTTTTAAACCAATATCTTTTATAACATTTATATAACCTTCATTTCCAACAGCTCCACCAACATCTAGTTTTCCAAATTCATTTAACGGAATATCAACATAAGGATTTGCTACATAACCTTTAAGCTCTGGTATGTTATTTGCTGTAACCAACATTGTTTGTATTGGTCCATTTCCTTTTATTTGTATAGTTAATTTATCTTCTTTATTTTTCATATTTGATGCCATTATTGCTGATATTGTAATTAACCTTCCAAAAGCTGCTGTTGCCACTGGACTTAAATCGTGTATTTTTCTTGTTTCTTCTACTAAATTTGTTGTTTTAGCACACACAATTGATACTTTTTTGTTATATGCTAAAAATTTTATTATTTTATCTTGCATTTTTTCTCTTCCTTTTTAATGATGTATTCCAAACATATCTTTAGATTCGCCACAAACTGGACAAACCCAATTATCTGGTAATTCCTCAAATGGTGTTCCTGGTTTAACTCCAGCTTTTTCATTTCCATACTTTGGATTATATATATATTTACATTCTAAGCATTCAAATCTTGCATTTTCTAGTTTTTCATGCTCAAAGTTTTTATAGCCTAAAGCAACAGCAACAATTACCATTAATAAAAATGATAAAGCTTTCCATATTCCACTATCAAATAATATTACTGCAAAAATCCCGAATGCAGCACTTATTCCATATAATATTAATACTGCTTGTTTTTGGCTAAATCCTTTATATACTAATTTATGATGTAAATGCCCATTATCTGCACTTACAATTGCTTTTAATGATTTACCTTTTTTAGTCTTCTAACAATTGCCCATAATGTATCAAATATTGGAACTCCAAGTACAATTACAGGAAGTACTATAACAACTGCTGTATATGTTTTTGCAACTCCTAATATTGATATTATTGCAAGTGAAAAGCCTAAAAAGTTTGAACCAGTATCTCCTATAAATGTTTTAGCTGGTGCAAAATTAAATGGTAAAAATCCAACTAATGCTCCTGCCAATGCTGTTATTAATAATATAGATATCATAGGTGAACCATTAAGTAAGAAAATTATTAATAAAGATATTGCAGATATTACAGATATTCCTGATGATAATCCATCTAAGCCATCAATTAAATTTATTGCATTTGTTATTCCAACAATCCAACCTAATGTTAATATATATGAAAAAATTTCATTAAGCTCATGTGTTGGTAAAAATGGTAATGTTATATCATCTATTCTTATTCCAAAAGAAATAACAATTATTGCTGCTAATAATTGTCCTGAAAGCTTTGTTAGTGGTTTTATTGTTTTTATATCGTCAATTATGCATGTAATTGCCAATACTATTATTCCAAGTAACATTCCCAATAATTTTTTTCCATATTGTTCTTCTCCAAATAAATTTATTCCACCTTCTGCTCATTACTATAAGTAAGTAACCAACAGAAACCAAAAACCAAGTATTACTGCTGGTCCACCAAATTTAGGCATTTGCCTATTATGCATTCTTCTTTTTCCTTTTTCTATACTTACAGCTCCGACTTTTTTAGCTATTGTTATAGTATATGGTGTTGCCATAAATGCGACAATAAAGGCAAGTAAAAATGCAATAGCAATATTTCCCCACATATTTATTCCTCCAGTTTTATTTCATGTTTTGGCTTTCTATGTCATTAATCATTTCTAATCTTTCGGCATATCTTCCACCTTTAAATTCAGTGGCAAGCCAGTTTCTTATTATACAAATTGCTTCATTTATTGTTAGATAATCTCCTCCTAATGTTATTACATTTATGTCATCATCTGCTTTTGCAAATTTTGCTGCTTCTTCATTTGAAATTGATGCTGCTCTTATTCCCTTAAATTTATTTGCAACAACAGTCATTCCATACCCTGATCTACATAAAAGTATTCCACCTTCACATTCTTTTGATTGCACTGCTTGTGCTACTTTTTTTTGCATATATTGGGTAATCTGTTCTTTCCTCACTATCTGTCCCAAAATCTCTATATTCTATACCTTTTTCATCAAAATATTTTTTTTTTCTTCTTTTTAATTTGTACCCTCCATGGTCACTACCAATTGCTATCATATGTACACTTCCTTTCTTTTTTTTTTTAATATACCACAATTAACTTAAATTTACAACTATATTTTTAAATAAGTTTAATTATATATAATTACAACTTATTAATTGCAAATTTACCTATTTTATCAAATAGAGTTGGGACTAAAATGCTTGACTTTTGTCACATTTTGGCATATTATGTTATGTAGATTTAAATTTTGGAGGTAAACTATGTTAAAAGAATTTAAAGAATTTGCACTTAGAGGAAATATTATGGACTTAGCAATAGGTGTTGTAATTGGTGGCGCATTTCAAAAAATAGTAACATCTCTTGTAAATGATATTATTATGCCTCTTGTTACAGTACTTACAGGAAAAGTAGATTTTTCAGACTTAGTGTTTACTCTTGGCAACACACCAATAAGATATGGAAATTTTATTACAGAAATAGTTAATTTTTTAATAATAGCATTTTCAACTTTCTTAGTTGTAAGATATCTTAATAAATTACACAAAATGAGTGAACAAAATAGAGCAAGTCAAGTAGAAAAATTTAAACACTTTAATGAAAATATTGTATCTAAATTAGATAAAAAGGACTATTTAAAAAGAAAAAATCAAAAGTAGATGAAACTCCAGAAATCCCAACAACAAAGATATGTCCTTACTGCTTAAGTGAAATAAATTACAAAGCAAAAAGATGTCCACATTGTACATCAATACTAGAAGATTGTAGCAAACAAGAAGAAAATAATACAAATTACCAAAAAGAAAATGAAGAAAATATTTAAAATTGCTTGCAAAAAGTAAAATATTATGTTAAAATATTAGACGTTATAGTTTATTATAGACTAAGAGGAGGTGCTAAATCAGATATGCCAAACATTAAATCAGCTAAAAAAAGAGTTAAAGTAATTGAGAAAAAAACTTTAAGAAATAATATGATTAAATCAGGATATAAATCAGCTGTTAGAAAATTTGAAGAAGCTATAGAAGCTGGAAATATTGAAGAAGCTAAAACATTATTTTCACAAGCTACAAAAAAAATAGATCAAGCTTGCACAAAAGGTGTTATAGTTAAAAATACAGCTGCTAGAAAAAAATCAAATTTATCTAAAAAATTAAATGCAGCTATAGCCTAAATACAATAAAAATTATGCATAGTTTTTATTTTAAAAACGTATATTCCTATAAAGAATATACGTTTTTGTTTTACAAAAAATTTTAGTTTCAAAGATATTTTTCCTTTAATTGCTGAAATTTTTTAAATTCAAAATATGAGTTTACATCAAATATTTTTTCAATATTATCAAATAATATTTCTAATTTATATTCATTAGAAAATATTTCCATTGTTTTTAATTTTGTTTGGTGTTACTATTAGTATAGTAATATTATTATATTAGAAGAGGTATCATATGGTAAAAAAAATAGTTAATAGTTTTAAAAATTTAGAAAAACTTACATATAAAATAATGCAAAATGGATTTAAATTCTGTTTTATTATTAATGCCATTTCAATGTGTACTTTATTTGCATATGAACTAATTAACCACTCCCCTTTTTTATATCATATAGGAATAACATTATTTAAACTTAGCTTAATTTTAGGTGTTGAATTTATAGTTTGTGGTTTTGTAATAGATGGCATTAAAAAACAAATAATTTAGCAAATAAAAAATTGCCACCGGTTCCGGGTTTAAATGGCAATAATATATTAATTTTGTCAAGAGTTCCGGGTTTGGATGGCAATAATATATTAATTTAAAGTACCGCGTAAGCGACCAAACGAGTGCTTGCACGAGTGCGAATTGGAGCAACCTACATATAAAATTTTTAATTTGTAGGTTGCGACACCAAGGTACAAAAATTAATATATTATTGCCATCCAAACCCGAACTCTTGACAATTTATTGCCATTTAAACCCGGAACCGGTGGCAATTTTTTATTTTTTTAATTCTTCTAAGAACATTTTATTTAGCATTTGTGGATTTGCTTTTCCTTTTGTTTCCTTCATTGCTTGTCCAACTAAAAATCCTAATGCTTTATCTTTTCCTGCCTTATAGTCTGCAATTGATTGTGGATTTGCTTCTAAGATTTTCATAACCACTTCTTTAATTGCACCCTCGTCAGAAATTTGAATCCATCCTTTTTCTTTAATAATATCTTCAGGATCCCTTGGATTTTCAAATAATTCTACTAATACTTTTTTACCAATACTTGAACTGATTGTTCCTTTATCAATTAATATAACTAATTTTCCTAATTGATTGCTATCAAAAGGAATTGATATTGGTTCTGTTTCTGTTTCATTTAAAATTCTAGATATATCAGATATAATCCAGTTGTTTACTGCTTTTGGATTATTGCATACTTTAACTGCTCCTTCAAATAAATCTGATAAATATTTTGAAGAGGTTAAAAGTTTTGCATCTTTTTCAGATAAATTGTATTCTTCTAGATATCTTTGTTTTCTGCTTTCTGGAAGTTCTGGTAAATTATCTTTTATATTTTGTATATATTCTTCTGATAATTTTATTGCAACAAGGTCAGGGTCTGGAAAATATCTATAATCTTGTGCATCTTCTTTATCTCTCATTGGAAATGTTTTTCCTGATACATCATCCCATCTTAATGTCTCTTGTGTAATTGTTCCTCCATCTTCTAATATATCTATTTGTCTATCTACTTCATATTCTATAGCTCTTACTATACTTCTAAATGAATTCATATTTTTCATTTCTGTACGTGTACCTAATTTTGTATCTGTTTTTTTCTTTACAGAAACGTTAACGTCTGCTCTTAATGAACCTTCTTGCATTTTGCAATCTGATACTTCAATATATTCAAATATTGATTTTAATTTTCTAAGATAACTTTCAGCTTCCTCAGCACTTCTAATATCTGGTTCAGAAACTGTTTCTATTAAAGGAACTCCAGCTCTGTTTAAATCAACTAAAGATCCTCCTCCAAATTCATCATGATTTAATTTTCCTGCATCTTCTTCTATATGAATTCTTGTTATTCTTATTTTTTTCTTTCCTTCTTTTGTGTCTATTTCAACATATCCATGTTCACAAAGTGGTTTATCAAATTGTGATATTTGGTATGCTTTTGGTAAATCAGGGTAAAAATAATTTTTTCTATCATTTTTACTATTTCTTGAAATTTCACAATTTGTAGCAAGTCCTGCTTTTACAGCATATTCTACCACCTTCTCATTTAATACTGGTAATGTTCCTGGCATTGCCATACATATTGGACATGTGTGTGTATTTGGAGCCGCCCCAAATGCTGTTGGACATGAACAAAATATTTTTGTTTTTGTAGAAAGTTCTGCATGAACTTCTAATCCTATTACTACTTCATAATCTTCTCTTGACATTATTTGGCCCCTCCTTTAAATTCTGGTTTATATTTATTTCTAAAATCTATTGCTTGCTCAAATGTATATGCTGCATTTAGTATTGTTTCTTCTTGGAATTTATTTCCTATTAATTGCATTCCAATTGGCATACCTTCTTTATCTATTCCACATGGAATTGAAATTCCTGGAAGTCCTGCAATATTTACAGATACAGTACATATATCTGCTAAATACATTTCTAGTGGATTTGTTGATTTTGAACCAATATCGAATGCTACTGTTGGTGATGTTGGTGTTAATATTACATCATAATTTGCAAACACTTCATTAAATTTATTTACAACCAATGTACGTACTTGTTGTGCCTTTTTATAGTAAGCATCATAATACCCAGAAGATAATACATATGTTCCAAGAATAATTCTTCTTTTAACTTCTGCTCCAAATCCTTCACTTCTAGATTTTTTGTATATTTCTCTTAAATCTTTAAATTCTTTTGTTCTATAACCATAACGAATTCCATCAAATCTACCTAAGTTTGAGCTAGCTTCAGCACATCCTATAATGTAATATGCTGCTAATGCATATTGAGCAATATCTAATGAAACTTCTTCAACAGTTGCTCCTAATTCCTTATACTTTTTCATTGCTTCTTCTAAGCTACTTTTTACCTCTTTATTTATTCCTTCTCCAAAGAATTCTTTTGGAACAGCAATTTTTAGGCCTTTAACATCATTTTTTAAGCATTTTGTATAATCCTTTTTTTCAATGTTAGCTGATGTTGTATCTTTTTCATCATGCCCTGCAATTAGATTTAATAACATTGCACTATCTTTTACATCTTTGGTTATAGGTCCTATTTGGTCAAGTGATGATGCAAATGCAACTAAACCATATCTTGAAACTAAACCATATGTTGGTTTTAATCCAACTACACCGCAAAAACTTGATGGTTGACGAATTGATCCTCCTGTATCTGATCCTAAAGCCCATGGTACCATATCTGCCGCAACTGCTGCTGCAGAACCTCCTGATGATCCCCCTGGAACTTTATTTAGATTCCAAGGATTTCTTGTTTTCTTAAAATATGAATATTCTGTTGAACCTCCCATTGCAAATTCATCCATATTTAATTTTCCTAAATCAATCATATTTTCATTATTTAATTTTTCTATAACTGTTGCATCATATGGTGATACAAAGTTTTCTAACATACGTGATGAACATGTTGTTTTTACACCTTTTGTACACATATTGTCTTTTATTCCTATCGGAATACCTGCAAACTCTCCTGTTATTTCTCCATTTTCAATTTTTGTTTGTATATTTTGTGCTTTTTCTAAAGCTTCATCTGTCAAAGTTGTTACAAATGCTTGTACATCTTTTTCTTTTTCATTAATTCTATCTACATATGCTTTAGTTATTTGTGTTACAGTTAATTCTTTGTTTTTTAATTTTTCTTGTAACTCATGCACTGTTAATTTAGTAATGTCCATTATAATTCCTCCTTATTGAATAACTTTAGGTAATTTAAACATATTTTGCTCTTGTGATGGAGCATTTTGTAATAAACTTTCTGTATCTTCAAATACATTTATTTCATCTTTTCTAAATACATTTTTTTCTTCATTAGCTCCTATTGTTACATCTAGTCCTTCAACTGGAGCATTATTTACAACGTTTGCAAAATTTAATATATCTTGTAAATTTTCACGATATTTTTCAATCTCGTCTTCTTCTAAGTTTAAACGTGCTAAATTTGCTATGTGCAATATTTCTTCTTTGCTTACTTCTTGCATGTTATCATCTCCTATTTTTCAATTTGGTTATTATTATATACTGTAATATAAAAAAAAACAAGTATTATAATCTTGTTTTTTATTATGAACATTTATTAATGTTCTAAACTATAAGTTTAATTATAAAATATTTTTTATTAAATTTCTTGTTTTTATGTCTAATACTTTATATCTATTATTCTTTTCTTCTTCATTTAATTCATTAAAATATTTTTTACATTCCAAGTCATAACTTATTAAATCCAATATTCCTCCAGATATAAAATCATTATTGCTTTTTTTCGTTGTCATTAAAAAAGGTGTTTCATCTATTGTTATTGCATAAGTTTTTCCTTTATTATCAACCACTGCAATCCCAGTTTGATAATGAGCCATAGATTCCCCACCCACTTCTTGTAGTTTATTTAAATAATAATTTAAAATCTCTTCATCATCTAAATCTTCTTTTCCATTTATTCTTCGCACATATAGCCCGAGGTTGCTCCTCTTTTGAAAATTTATCTATATATAACCCAGAATCTTCTGCAATAACAGACATTTTTGTTTCTTTAAAGTATTCTATAGCTTTTTTTATAGCATTTTCTTTTGCTGTTTTTCCATTTTCATTTACTTTTATATTTACACCTATTTGTCTTGGCATTAGTACTTCTATCTGATTTATATCTTTTAGACGATTTTTCATCAACTCATATTTTTTATTATTACCTGTTGCAAATAATAGTTTCATATTTTTTCTCCTATTTTTTATTTTTTTAATTATATTCCTTTTCATTATAAAGTCAAGTTTAAATTTTAGATTTATATGGAAAAAATTCCCTTAATTATACTTGACAAATTTGCAAATACTATGTAAAATAATATACATAAATAAAATAATTATTGCGTTATTACAATACAAAGCATTTAGAAGTTACTAATAAGAGAATAAGGGTCTTAGGCTGAAAGCCCTTTTAGGTCAACCTAATTTGTAAAACATATTGAAGCAATTTAAATAAAGTGGAAAATACATAAGTATTTTCAAGCTGGGTGGCACCGCGGAAATTATTTCGTCCCTGCATTATGCATTGGGCGTTTTTGTTGTGCCTAAATTTTAAGGAGGTATTTTTATGAAAGAAAATGAGTACAGAACTCACAATTGTAACGAAATTAGCTTAGATGATGTTGGTAAAAAAGTAAGAATAGCTGGTTTTGTTCAAACTATTCGTGACCTTGGTGGTCTTGTATTTTTAGATATTAGAGATATGTATGGAATAACTCAAGTTGTTACTTCTGCTGAAGCTGCAGATGTTGATTTTGCATCACATATTCCAATTGAATCTTCAGTTACTGTTCTAGGTACTGTTAGAAAAAGAGATGAAGAAACAGTAAACCCAAAAATTAAAACAGGTTTAGTTGAAATTAAAATAGAAGAAATTAAAGTTTTAGGAAAAAGAACAAAAGATTTGCCATTTGAAGTAAATTCAAATCAAGATATTAGAGAAGATTTAAGACTTCAATATAGATTTTTAGACTTAAGAAATGATAGGTTAAAAAATAATTTAATTTTACGTGCTAAAGTTTTACAATATTTAAGAAGTCAAATGATTGAACAAGGTTTTTTAGAAGTTCAAACACCTATACTTGCTAACTCTTCACCAGAAGGTGCAAGAGACTACTTAGTTCCAAGTAGATTACATCCTGGAAAATTTTATGCATTGCCTCAAGCACCACAACAATTTAAACAATTATTAATGGTTTCTGGTATTGATAAATATTTTCAAATTGCCCCATGCTTTAGAGATGAAGATGCAAGAGCAGATAGAGCCCCAGGAGAATTCTATCAATTAGATATGGAAATGAGTTATGCAACTCAAGAAGATGTTTTTGAAGCAATTGAGCCAATAATGTACAATACTTTTAAAACATTTTCTACTAAAAAAATTGCAAAATATCCATTCCCTAGAATAGCATATAAAGAAGCTATGGTTAAATATGGTACTGATAAACCAGATTTAAGAAACCCATTATATATTATAGACCTATCAGACTTCTTTAAAAAATGTACTTTTAAGCCATTTATAGATAGAACTGTAAGAGCAATAAAAGTTAAAGGGCATCTATCTAAAGGTTTCCACGAAAAAATGCTTGCATATGCAACAAGTATTGGTATGGGAGGACTTGGCTATTTAGAAGTTCAAGAAGATTTAAGTTTTAAAGGTCCTATTGATAAATTTATTCCAGAAGAATATAAAAAAGAATTACTAGAACTTGCTAGTTTAGAAAAAGAAGATACAATTTTCTTTATAGCAGATAATGAAAAAAGAGCTACAGAACTTGCAGGCCAAATAAGAACTGAACTTGGAAATAGATTAAATTTAATTGATAAAGATGTATTCCAATTTTGCTGGATTGTTGATTTTCCTATGTTTGAATTAGATGAACATGGAAAAATTGCATTTAGTCATAACCCATTTTCTATGCCACAAGGTGGATTAGAAGCTTTAGAAAAACAAAATCCATTAGATATCCTTGCATATCAGTATGATATTGTATGTAATGGTATAGAATTATCTTCAGGTGCTGTTAGAAACCATGATATTAATATAATGTTAAAAGCATTTGAAATGGCTGGTTACACTGAAGAAGAAGTTAAAACAAAATTTGGTGCTTTATATACAGCATTCCAATTTGGTGCCCCACCTCATGCAGGAGTTGCTCCAGGATTTGATAGAATGCTTATGCTTCTTACAGATTCAGAATCTATAAGAGAGGTTATTGCATTCCCATTAAATAGTAAAGCACAAGATTTAATGATGGGGTCTCCAAGCAATGTAAAAAAAGAACAGTTACGTGATGTTCATATAGCTTTAGATATAAAAGAAAAATAATTTATTATGTATAAACCAAAAAGTCGGCAAAAAGCCGACTTTTTTGGTTGACACTATTATTTTACTTTCTGCAAAATATATGTAAAATACACATATTGGCTTCCGTCTTTGGCAAGCTCAACTGAAACATTTCCTTGCAAACCAGCATTTTTTACCAGTTCAAAATTGTTTGTTATAAACCGCCATTCCTTTTTGCCAAACCCAACCCCTATTCTAGGTTTAGCAGTTGGATAGTCTTCTAATAATTTCCGCAAATGAAACCTTCCTTCATTAATTATCTTTTTTGCCCATTCTTCATTTGTTTTAATTTTCATAATTAGACCTCCTTAGTGTCTTCATACAACAATTTATGTATACTTTTTAGTATACAATATATATTTTTATAGTCAAGTTAAATCTTTTTCATTTATAAAATACTTACTAGTTGTTACAATAATAAAAGAGACTTCCGTTTTGGAAATCTCCTTATATGAATTCATATATTTATATTATTTATATAAAATTCTTATTTTTTGTTTACTAAATCTTTTAATGCTTTACCAGCTTTGAATACTGGAGCTTTTGATGCAGGTATTTTGATTTCTTCTTTAGTTTGTGGGTTTCTTCCTTTTCTAGCTGCTCTTTTTCTAACTTCGAAAGATCCAAATCCAACTAATTGAACTTTGTCTCCTTTTACTAAAGATTCTGTAACAACTTCAACAAAAGCGTTTACTGATGCTTCAGCTGCTTTTTTTGTGTCTCCTGTTTTTGCAGCTATTGCTGCGATTAATTCAGCTTTGTTCATTTAAATTACCTCCTATAAGATTTAAGTTTATGTAGCTATATCGCATGTTTTGCGGTATTTTTGGTTGCTACAATAATATTATTCGCCAAAATAAACTAAAATCCTTCTTTTTTTTTCTAAAAATTTAATATATTTTCAATTTTTCAAGCACTTTGCAGATTTTGTTTCCCATTGGCAATGTTAATATTTCCTCTTTTGAAAATACTTTTAATGCAAAAATAGCTAAAATGTATATAATTACAGCTGCTATAATTGCTACTATTGTAGCCAATTTTTCAACAATTATTCCACTTAATAAAATATATATGTAATATGAGCATACTCCCATTATAAATGTTGCAATTATTGGTTTTATAACAAATTTTGAAAAACCAAGTTTAGGCTTTATTGTTCTTTTTAAAGATGTTATTGCTATTGTAAATGCAACTAAGTGACATGCAACAGATGCCCATGCTGCACCATTTACTCCTATTTGAGGTATTGGAACTAAAACTAAATTTAAAATAAGTTTTACAATAACTCCGGCACCCAAGTGACACTGTTGGTATCATTAATTTTCCATAGCCTTGCAATGCTCCATTTATTGTTTGATCTAATATTGTAAATATTATTGTAAGAGAACTTATTTGTAATATTTGTGCTCCTGCATTTGCATTTGGGAATAATAAATTTAATATTGGCTGTGCAAATATAAACATTCCCACTGTACATGGTAAACCAATTAACATTGATATTAATAATGAAAATGTTGTTTTTTGTTTTATTGTTTTATTATCTTTTTTTGCTTTAGCTGCTGCTATTGCAGGAACTAAAGCAGTAGAAAATGCAACATTTATTGATAAAGGTAAACTTGTTAATGTATCTACCTTTCCTCCAAGTATTCCATATTGTGCAGTTGCCATGTCTTCTGGCATAAATTCTTTTAATGATCTTACAACTGTAAATGAATCGATATTTTTATTTAATGACGACATTATTGCAGTTAATGCTATTGGAATCGAAACATATAAAATTCTTTTTATTATTGTTTTTACTCTTTCGTATTTATAATTTACTGAATTTGATATCTCTTCTGCTATTTCTCTTCTTTTCGTTTTATAATATAAATATAAATAACCAAAACCTAAAAATGTTGCAAGTGTTGTTGCTAAATTTGCTCCTGCTGCCATCCAGCTTGTTGACACATTTGAAACTAATGCAACAATCTCAACAATTATTATTGTTAGTAATGTTTTAAATATTTGTTCTAACGTTTGTGATCTTGCTGTAGTTTTAACACTTTGTCTACCATTAAAATAGCCTCTCATAACAGATGATATTGCTACAAAAAATATTGCTGGCGATAATGCAACTAGTGTCATTTCTGCTTCTGGTATTTGAAGCCAAGATTTTGCTATTACTCCAGCTCCAAAGAACAATGCTAAACTACCAACTAATCCAATTACAGCAAATGTTGCAAATGCTATTTTAAATATTCTATGTGCTCCTTTATGATCTCCTATTGCTGTTCTTTCTGAAACTAATTTTGAAATTGCATTTGGAACCCCTATTGATGATATTGTAAGTAACATTGCATATATTTGATAGCCACTTGCTACAATTCCGTTTCCTTTATCCCCAAATCCTTCTCTATTTGTTAAATAAAGTGTATATACCAATCCTAATAATTTTATTAAAACCTGAGAAAAAATTAATGTTACAACTGCTTGAATAAATGTCTCTTTTTTTGGTTTTTTTTTTGATTTATTTATTTTTTCGCTTATCACCTTTCCACCTGCCTTTTATTAATTGTACTTTCATATTATAGATTTAATTACTAAATTATTCAATACTTTTACTCATTTTTAAAAATTTTCTTTAAAATCATTGACAAATTAGCTATTTTGTAATAAAATATTGTCGTTATGTTAGAATATGATTTAAATCTAAAACTTCTCCCCGGTGGTTTTAAATTTAAGTTTCATATAGATAAAAAATAAATTTAATTAATTATAGGAGGAAGTTATTGCCATGAATAATGTTACATATAGCTTAAAAAAGGCGAAATAGAAAGCAAATGGTATATAATCGATGCAGCAAATAAACCACTTGGTAGAGTTGCAACAGAAGCTGCTAAATTATTAAGAGGAAAACACAAACCAACATTCACACCAAATATTGATATGGGTGATCATGTTATAATAATCAATGCAAAAGATGTTATTTTAACAGGAAATAAATTAAATCAAAAAGTATACAGACACCACTCAGGTTACATTGGAGGAATGAAAGAAACTCCAGCAAAAGTAATGCTTGAAACAAATCCAGAAAAAGCTATGATTTTAGCTGTTAAAGGAATGTTACCACATAACTCTTTAGGAAGACAAAGTCTTAAAAATTAAGAGTTTATGCTGGAGCAGAACATGAAAATCAAGCACAAAAACCAGAAGTTTGGGAGGTAAGTAAATAATGGCTAAAACAAATAATAATATAGTTTTTTATGGTACAGGTAGAAGAAAATCTTCTATTGCAAGAGTTAGACTTGTAGAAGGTTCTGGAAAAATTACTATAAATGGTAAAGATATTGATGAATTTTTCGGATTAGAAACATTAAAAGTTATAGTTAGACAACCACTTACAGTTACAAATACAACTGCAAAATATGATGTAATTTGTACAGTTAAAGGTGGAGGATTTACAGGTCAAGCAGGAGCTATTCGTCATGGTATAGCAAGAGCTCTAAATGAAGCAAATTCAGAATACAGACCATCTTTAAAAACAAACGGATTCTTAACAAGAGATCCTCGTATGAAAGAAAGAAAAAAATACGGTCTTAAAAAAGCAAGAAAAGCACCACAATTTTCAAAAAGATAATATGCTTTTGTGCAAAGAATATCAAACCTCAGAAGTTTCAAGGCTTCCGAGGTTTTTTGTTATTGTTCGGTAATTTTTACTATCAAACGTCTGCAAGCATTGAAATATCAATGCTTGTATTTTTATATTTGTTTGCCATTTAAATTTGTAATATACAGGTAATATGCTAGTAATATACAAATTTATTTTCTATAGTCATTAATTTATCTAAAACGCACAAAAACTAACTATGCCTCATTATTATTTTTGGCATAATTAGCTTTGTATTTTTTAATACAACAAATTGTTATTTAAATAGATTGTAAGTTGTAGTTAACCTATTAATTTTATTGTTCTTTTTTTCTATATGTTCCTTTATAGCTCCTGCAATAATTTTGTGTCCTTTTTCATTTGGGTGTATTACATCATCACATAGTAGATTTGAATAATTTTTATTTCTCCTCGTATAATATTACAATTTGTTCTAATGTTTTTAAATCATCTTTATTTTGATGTGATAATGCTTTATCAAAGTTATCAATTAATTTATCAATGTTAAGTGAAATATTATTTTGTTCTCTCATTTTTTCATATCTTTCTCTAACTGATAATGGCATTTTACCTTGACACATAAAAGTACCTATTATTGTATTGCTACTATCAATATTCTTTTTTACATTATTAATAATACCATCAAAATATTTTTCACTTTCGCCATATCCTGCTGTCCCAAATAAAAATATTTTTTTGTTTTTTAATTTATTTAAAAAATCTATTGTTAGATGATCAGCATTTCCTTTTTCTGTCCAAAAACCAATATAAATTACATTACTTAATACATCATCAATTTTATCCACTGTACCATAATAATCACACTTATTTTGAGGTAAAGTATTATAGATTGCCTCTGCAAGTTTTTTGTATTTCCTGTTTTACTACTATAAATTATTGAATATCTTTCTCTTTTCATAATACATAATCTCCTTTTTCTTTATTATCAAAATTGTAATTTATCTTTTAACTTTTTTAATAAATAGGAAGTAAACGATTATAGGTATTATTATTAAATCTGGTATAGTAAATGTTCTAACTAGTATATAATTTCCAATAATTGTTACTAAAATAAGTCCTATTGATATAAATTTGGCAAATAATCCTTCTTCTTTTGTTTTCCAAGTAAAATAAGCAAATAAAGGCGATAAACAAGAAAATATTGTCCAACCTTTGATAAAATTCCAGCTATATACTGCATTTGTTAATTCTGCTGTTACATAGTATGAAATTAGCATTCCTATACAAAATGGAAATATATTTATCATTGCTTTTTTCCTTGTATCACTATATATCGAAATCAATATTCCTAATAGTACCCATATTGGTAAATCTGAAAACATATATCCAAGTGTCATCATAAATAAATTGCCAACAAAAAGTATATCCAATAATTTGCTTATTATTCCTAAAATAGCACCTATAAAAAATAATGAAATAGGATTTAATATATATTTCTTCATAAATTATCTCACTTTCAAATTACTATTTATTTATTATAACTTTATATTTTTCTTGACTTTTTATCTTTAAATAGCTTATAATAAATATAGGAAATGACAAATCCACAAACGTGGTTTTGCCGAATTAAGTTTGAAAAAACTCACACCTAACTCGCCAAAGTTACAGATGTGAGCTTTTATTTATGTAGTTGCTTGTCAACCCAGTTCTTATGCAGAACTGCTGTCAAGGCAACGTTTAATGTTAAAGAAAACATTAAGGATAATATCAAAAATAGTATCACTTTAATCATAAACATCACCACCTCTCCTACGATATTTCGTAAAATTCAGGTGGCAAAACCACATCTGTTTCTCATCATTTCCTATGTTAATTATTCTACAGTATTATTTAAAATTTGTCTATAATATTAATAAATTTTTATAGCCTATTTTTGTTTATAAATTCATAAATCTTATTTTTAATATGGATGTTTCCTAAATAATAAAATCTAATAAGAGTTATTTAAAAGTATAATGTAATAATCTTATAATATACAAAAATGTCATTTTTATTGAAAAATCAACCTTTGTAATTTTCAAAGAGATAAAAAGAGCTTTTATCAAAATCAATTCAACCTCAGAAGTTTCAATACTTCCGAGGTTTTTATTATTGTTCCGTAATATGCTAGTAATATACAAATTTATTTTCCATAGTCATTAATTTATCTAAAACGCACTCAAAGCTAACTATGCTACACTATTATTTTTCGCATAATTAGCTTTGTATTTTTTAATACAACAAATTGCTCTTTAACCAAATTGTAAGTTGTTACTCAACTATTTCCAATGCATCACTTTTGGTATTAATTCCTTCCAAATTATAATAAGTATTTGGAATATTTCCTATAATCACATTTTCTGCAAGTAAAACCTGATTAGATATGCTTTGAGTTATATCATCAAAAGGTGTTAAAATACTAACCTCACAATCAACTTGTAAATAAATCCTATGAAGAGTTTGGTTAATACCTTTAGACACAAATTCACTTTTTAAGTCTGTCTTTACATTTCCAATTGTTGATATCCTAATCTTAATTCCAGGACCTTTACCAGACATTAATTTTAATCCAGTAAAACTTCCGAAGCGCAATTTCAATGTCATCTCTTCCCTTGTCATCAATTTCTTCTTGTATCTTTACTGCTACATCTGAAATAATTTCATTTATTGGAATTACATTTGATTTTATCATTTTTATATTTCCAGACTCGTCTTTTTCTATAGAAAAAAGTTCATCATAAGTATGTTTTGCCATGACTTCTGTTGCTTTATTATTAGCAATAATTGTTGCCATTGATATTGCCTCATTTTTGCATAAAGTATCAAATATAGGAGTTACAGCACTAATAATAAAAGCAAGTGTCATAAATGCTATAAATACAATTATTAATATTTTAGCCCTTTTTCCAGACCTTTCTTTGTTGTTTTTCATATGAATTACTATTTTAGAATTTTAAGTCTAGGTCTAGAATAAATTTTATGCATAATTTACACTCATTTTAGAATATCTTGGAATATATAATTTTTGACCTACATCTATTACATCCGGATTTTCTATTCCGTTTGTTCTTACAATAAAATCTACGGTTGTTCTAAATCTTTTAGCAATATTCCATAATGTATCTCCTTTTTTTAACAATATATACTACTACGCTATAATCCTCAGCATTATCATCGTCATCTTCAGATTGTACATCATCTATAATGTTTAGTGTTTTATTTTCGGAAATTGTTCCATTTGCTAGCATATCTATATTACAGCTTATATTTCCTCCATCCTGAACTATAAAATCTTGGTTTGTTACTTGTAAGTCAAAATTAGAATTACAATTTTCACTAATATCTTTAAAAAAAAGAATGCTCAAAAGGAATTTTTACTGTTTTCAATTCTACATTCATGTTATCATCTAAAAATGTAAAATTACAAGTTAATTCTTCATCATATGTTTTAGAATCAGACATTCTTCCAGTATTACTAACCTCAGCTTTAACATCTGCATCAATTAGTTTTTTGTTTTCAATATCATTAACACTTACTATCTCTTTAACCTTCTGGGTTTCTTGAATTTTTCTTATATTTATCATTGTGGTTATTTGTTTTTTTTGGTAAAACTTAATTTTTCACAAGGACTATACATATCTTGTATTAAATTTATTTGTTTTTCTTCATATACCATACATTTTACTTGAACTTCCATTTCTACATATATAGAATGTTCCTCTGTACTATTAGGTTTCATTACAATATTTTTTATTTCATAGTTTGAATTACATATATTTCCATCTGTAACATTTGGAATATCTATAAAACCAACTATTTGAATCTTTCCTTCAGCAATTCCAATTCTATTGTCTTCTGTTAAATACATAACCTTTATTTTTGCCTCTGCTTTGGTTAATACTTTATTATAGCTTATTTTTATATCTTTATCACATATCATGACTTCAGATTTTAAAATTTCTGCTAAATTATCAATTTCCTGTATTGAAATATTTTCTTTAGAATATATTTTTGTATCCCCAATACCAACTAATGAATTTACATTTATGTCCTCTTTTAACATTTGAATATTATCATTGTTTTCTATATTATTTACAATCTCAACATTTTCATTAGAATATATTTCTATAAAGACTTCAATTGTTGCTTTTATTCCAATTTTTCTTCCATTAATAACTTTACATTCAATAGACTTTAATTTAAGTTCTATATTTTCATCCATACCCTCTTTACAATTCGGAACACTAATATTTTCAGAAAAATCTAAGCATGCATTTATACCTCTTACCTTATCTTCACTATTATCTGCTAAATACATTATACATGCATTTACACTTCCGTCTATTTTTATTTTATCATCTAAAACCTCTTTTTTATATACACATACCTCCCCACTTGTACAAATTGTACTTAAAATATCAGGCTTTGCATCTGGAACAATCATATCTTTTTCAACAAATATAATCTCTTTTTTTTCTTGCTTATTAATTTATTAATACATAAATTTTCTTTTGATGTATCTACTAACATTTCTTACCTCCTTACTTTTTTCTTTATACATGTATATTATTGTTTGTATTATTTTATGCATCATTTTTATTAGACATGGGGACTTAGACATGGGGACGGGGTTTTTGTCTTAAGGTTTTTTAGACTTCTCTAATCTTAGTAAAAGTAATATATAAAAAAAGTAGATGATATTAAAATAAAATTTTTGAATTGAAAATAATTGAATTAGAAATTTTTATTAATTTTATGGATAGTGTTCATCTCCTGATGGAAGGGTGCCATAAAATTAATTTAAAATTTCTTTAATAATTATTTGAACGATAAAATTTTATTTTAATATCATCTACTTTTTATTATTGTTTGTTTTAATTATAGAGAAGTACAAAAACCTTAAGACAAAAACCTAAGTCCCATGTCTAATGTCTATATAAAAAAAGAAACTCTATATATAGAGTTTCTTTTATTTTACAATAATGATGTTTTCTCTTTTTTTTTCTACTGGCATTGGAATTAATGGACTATATGAATCTCCATCAAAAACTTCAACCTCTACTGTTCTTGTTAATACATCTGTGTAACTATATGTTACATTTCTATCATTTTCCGCATATTTTACTACAAAAATATTTGGATAAGCTTTTTCTATTGTGGCTTCTTTTTCAAAGGCTTTACTTCTTCCAAGTGATCCTTTTACTA
>VOFB01002255.1_pt1 | contig 46003 bp, 76 predicted proteins | sample 5384141 | NCBI WGS metagenome assembly VOFB01 (sample SAMN12384721, study PRJNA508395) | human gut metagenome | isolation source: healthy gut A | host: Homo sapiens | reverse complement strand
GAATGTAAACCATTCAGAGTAACAAGCAAGAACCACAGGACAGGAGAATTTACCGGGCGTTTCAGTACACACGCACAACCCGACTTTCAAGGGACCTTATACGGTGGGCGTTCGATAATGTTTGAAGCAAAGAGGACAAGCAAAGACAGGATAACCCGAAATGTGCTTACAGATACGCAAATGGACGTATTAGAAAAGCATAGCCGATTAGGGGCGTTATGTGGGGTGTGTATCTGTATACAGGATGATTTTTTCTTTATTCCGTGGAATGTATGGCGTGATATGAAAGAAATGTACGGCAGGCAGTACCTAAAGCCGGATGATATAGAGGAATACAAGGTTAAGTTTGACGGTGCGGTACATTTCTTGATGCACACCGAGGAATTGAAAGGAGCATACGAAAATGCAGAGCGAAAAAGATAAAATTATGGAACTGTTGACAATTACAGAGGTTAAAGAGGGCGGAGAGGTAATATTTACAGACCGTTCAATAGAAATCTTACAGGAGTTAGGGCAGCAGTACAAAGAAACACCGCTTTTCAAGAAATCAAGGCAGGATAACCCGGATTGGGAGGGGGATGCCAACGCAGGCTTATTATTCGTGTATATGTGTGAAAGATTGACGGAAGCACCAAGCAGAATACATACAATGATAGTTTGCAAGTTAATGATTCCTCTGATTTGGGAAAGGTTGGAAAAGGAGTTGCAGGACACGGCAGCAGTAGCGGATAAGAAGATTGAAGAGGAAACGGCACAGGGAGGGTTATTAAGTGCGACTTAACGGAATTATAGGGGCAGAGATTCCGTATTACAAGATGATGAATAAAGCAATGCCAGGACCGGCAAAGGACACCAAGAGGAAACCGAAGAACGGCAGACTTACGGAGATTGACCCAAAGACCAATAAACCGAGATTAAAAAGCGGTGTGCCGATAAGCCGGGCGGTAGAAGTCCTTTATATGTTTGAGAATACGGACGTATTGCCTTATCAGATTGAGGAAATGAAAGTAACCATAAGCAACCTACAGACAAGAGTTAAAAAGTTGGAGGATTGGCAGGAATGAAAACAGCAATAACAGTAATCTTAATTATCGTTGCCGTGGCAGCAGTATTATTTTTTCTTCCACTCATTATTATGTTTTTCTCTTATGTATTTGGTATTGATATGGACGAGGACAGCGGATTACATGAATGTATCGGGTGTCCGAATGAAAGCGATTATTGCACAGAAGAGTGCAGGATATACAAAAAGTATCAAAAGAGATTGGCAAGAATGGAAGAGGACAAAGAACAGGAAAGATACTTACAGGAATACGCCAAGAGAAAACAGGAGAAGAAAAACAGAAAGGAGGGCAAGCGTTGAAACAATTAACACTAGGTAGCCTGTTTGACGGTATAGGAGGTTTCTGCTATGCAGCAGGAATACCGAGCGGGATAGATACAGGATGCACCATTAAACCGTTATGGGCCGCAGAGGTAGAACCGAATTGCATTGACATAACAAGATACCGCTTTAAGGATGTAATGCACGTTGGGAGCGTTACGGAACTTAAAGGGGATGAAATACAACCCGTGGATATTATAACTTTTGGAAGTCCTTGCCAAGATTTGAGCATAGCAGGAAAGAGAAAAGGACTTAAAGGCAATCGTTCCGGGTTATTCACACACGCAATAAGAATTATAAGAGAAATGAGGTTAGCAACAAATGGAAAATATCCAACTTTCATTATTTGGGAGAATGTACCCGGAGCTTTTTCAAGTAACAACGGAGAGGATTTTAGAGCCGTGCTTGAAAAAGTCACAAACGCCAATATTCCAATGCCTGCAAGTGGCAAATGGGCAACCGCAGGAATGGTTAGAGGGGGAGAGGTTGACACCGCTTGGAGAGTCCTTGATGCTCAATATTGGGGAGTACCCCAGCGTAGAAAACGAATCTACCTTATCGGAGATTTTGGAGGACAACGTGCCGGAGAAATATTATTTAAGTCCGAAAGCGTGCTTGGGTATACTCCGAAGAGCAAAGAACAAAGGGCGGAAGCTGCCGGACAATCTACGAATAGCCTTAGAACAGGCGGTATAACAACGGAATTATCCCCAACACTCACATGTACGCACGGCGGAGAACCTGTAATATATTCTGAAAAAAGAAATGTTATCCCTTTAAGGGATGAAGTTACAAGAAATAAGGCAAGCAACGGATTAGGCGTTGGAAAGGTCGGGGGACCTTGCCCGACACTCACAACGGCAGACATTCACAGCGTATTTTACGAAGCCTACCAACACCACGGATACAGGGAAAGCGATACAAGCGGAACATTAACCGCAGGACAGAACAATACCGTAAGGGGAGATACCCCATTGATTGTAACCGATAAGAAAGCCTTTGAAGAGAATCAGCACGGAGGATACAGGGAAACACAGATTAACGGCACTTTAAGGGCAGCGAGGGGGTCTTACGGCGGAGGGTCGGAAACTCTGATAACAGAGAGTACCAAGACAAAGGGGAATATCCCTAGCACTCCGAAGAAAAGCATTAAAGACCTGTTGAAGAAAGCAACACAGAAAGTTGTATACATAATCCGCAGGCTTACACCTGTTGAGGGAGAACGATTACAGGGATACCCGGACGATTGGACGAAATATGGAGCAGACGGCAATATTATAGCCGATACGGCACGATACAGGGCAATAGGCAACAGTATATGCGTATATTGTGCGGAAAGGCTCTATATAGGCATTATACGAATCCTACAGGAGGAAGAAAAAAGGACAATGAAAGAAAAGACGAGAGCCTTTTATAAGGCAGTATTTAAGTATTGGTGGCACGAAAGGGTATTGAAGTTCTTTAGAAAATAGGAGTTGGTACACATGAAGAAATGTAGCTTATGTGGAGAAAAGGCATTGGAGGGCATAGAGATATGCCCGGAATGTCTGAAAAGGGCAGCAGTTGCCCCAAAACAGATAAAGAGGTTACGACAGATAAGCAACATATTAAGCATAACGGCAGATACAGACACGAATATAAAAGCCTGTATGCAGAGCATAACAGAAATTGCGGACGATTTGGAAAGGGGCAGTTATGGCGAAGAAGAGAAGAAACAGGAAAGTAATACCGTTCCAACATGAAAGGACATTGACATATAACAAGGCAAAGCCGAACCGACAGGCAAGGAGATTAGGGATTAAACCCGAAGAACCAAAGAGAGAAGAGAAAAAGACGGTAAGCAAGGCAGCAGTATTAAGCCAAAAAGCAAAACAGGCAAGAGAAACACAAAGAAGAATCACACCGCCGGGAATGACATACGGCGAATATATGGAATATCTGAAAGATAAAAGGCAGCAGTTGGAAGAGAAGAAAAAGAACATACAGGAATGATACTTATATAAGTATACAAGTTGCACAAAAGATTGATGTACTTATATAAGTATATTTGTTGATTATCCCGGTTGTAAATATACTTATATAAGTATATAATAGAATCATCAAAGGAAAGCAAAACGGAGGTAAGAAACAATGGTAGAGATTAAAGGATTCAATGAAGCATACAAAGCAATGTTAGCAAAGGAAACAGTTAAGAAAATACATAAAAAACACACCGACAATAGAGTAAAAGAACTTATTGCACAGGGAGTTGATAAGGAAATAGCCAAAGTAATGGCAAGCGTAGGACTATAAGATAGCCGAAACGGTAAGGGGCAACCGCCCCGAGCCGTCAAGACAGGTCGGCAACCTGTTTTCTGACGAGGGCAAGCCAATAGCCGTAGCAGGGATAGAGTGAAAAAATAGCAGTGGGTACGCCAACTAGAGAGCGTGCGGTAAGTCAACAGGTTTTTAGTAATTTTTAATGTGAAAAATTGCAACGCCTATCACATAGCCGGGAAAGGCGGTGGATATATGCCGAGAAGTCCACCCGAAAAAGGCTATTGCACACCTTATAGAGTGCCTAAGCCTTTAGAGATTGTATGAAGTGTGCAATGCACACGCAGGAGGTAGCCTATGAAAAAAAATACCAATGACACAGGAGGATAGGGATTATTTCAAAAGCGGAGTAAGAACCCTATGCGGTATCGAGGTAATACAAGCTAAAAACATCATAAACGACCCCGGATTAAAGGTAGTATTTACTTCCGAGGATTTGGACTTTATGAACAAAGAACTTGGCAGACAGGCAGGGGCGGTATTTGCCCGAATCCTTAGAGCGATTAAGAAAAAGGACTTTAAGGAAGCACAAAGAGTAATCACAGGAGGTAAAAGCAGATGAAAACTATTGCAATTATTAACATGAAAGGCGGATGTGCCAAAACAACAACAAGCGTAAATATGGGTTATATCTTGGCAGAGGATTACGACAAAAGGTATTGATTATTGATAATGATAAGCAGGGTAATTTATCCAAGGCGTGCGGTGTATGGAATGATGAAGCACCAAGTTTTGCGGATGTACTCACAGGGGATAAGACATTAACGGATGTAATGCAGCTCGGAGCAAATGGAAACATTGCGGTAGTACCTGCCAATATGACACTTTTAACCGCAAACCTTGAGGTAATCAAGAACGAGGAAATAGACCAGGTAACAATATTGTCTAAGGAATTGGAAAAGGTAAAAGATGTATTTGATTACTGCATTATTGATTGTCCGCCGGATATAAATATATCTGTTATCAATGCCTTAGTGGCAGCAGACGAGGTTATCATACCGATTAAGATTGACGGTTACGCATTTGACGGTATGAAAGAGTTGGAAGAACAGATAAACAATGCAAAGCAGCTTAACCCAAAGTTGAAGTTTAGAGGATGCCTTGTAACAATGTTTTACAACCGTGATGTATGCAGACAGGGAGAGGAATACTTGCAGAATCAAAGATACCCGGTATTCAGAACACACATTAGAAGAACAGAAAAGGCGGACGAGGTTACATTTACTACGCAAAGCCTTATGCAGTATTCTCCGAGGTCGGGAGCAGCAAGAGATTATAAGACATTCGTTAAGGAGTATTTGGAGGGATAGAATGGTATACAGAAACAAGGAGGGATATGCTGACCCCACAGCCGGGGCAGCAATCCACGAAGCAGAACCAAAGGCAAAGAAAAAGGAATACAACCCGGAAGTGACAAACCTTGTAAGCGTATTAAAGCAGATGATAGATATTGCAGGGTATGAAATGGTCGGACGTATCGTATTGAGAGATAAGGATACAAGAAAGGAGTACAGGTAAGTATGAGCAAAACAGATATATCAAACGGAGTAAAGGATACTATGTGACACTTCCTTATGCAGGGAACGCATACCTTTACAAACGAGGATATAGAAGAGTTGACGGAAGCGGTAAACAGACTTATTAAAATGACAACACAGAAAACAGCAGGGCAAAGACCAAACACAACACACATAAATTGGGAAACCTTAGATATGGAATTTATGAGAATTGTATGCTACGCAACAACCCTTTGTATTATCGGGAAGATTGAAGAATTAAGAAAAGTGACCGAATCGGACACAATAAAGAAAACGGAGGTTTAAGATATGGCAGGATTTAATATTAACGATTTACTCAATGCAAAAAGCAAAGGGGCAGCAGTACAGGCAGAGGGACCGGCAGAACAGGAACAGGAATTTAAGGTAACTATGCTTGATGTGGAGGACTTAATGCCGAGCAAGGATAATTTTTATTCCACGGAAAACATAGACGAATTAGCAATGTCTATTGAATTGGTCGGACACATTGAGCAGAACTTGGTAGTAAAGCCGGAAGCACACGGAAAATACGAAGTAGTCGCAGGACACCGCCGTAGACTTGCAGCCTTGAAGTTGGTACAGGAGGGCAAAGAGGAATATAGAAAAGTGCCGTGCCTTATCAAAAAGGAATCAGACACAATCAAGGATAAGTTAAGTCTTATATTTACCAATGCAACGGCAAGACAGCTTACGGATTGGGAAAAAAGTGCAGCAGGCAAAGGAATTAAAAGAAATCCTTACCGAGTATAAGAAAGCCTTACAGGAAGAAAACAAGGATAAGCCAAAAGAGGAAAGGGAGAAAATGGGGCGTATCCGTGATATTGTGGCACAGATGCTTAATACATCTACTACACAGGTTGGAAGAATGGAAGCCATTGAAAACAATTTATCACAGGAGTTTAAAGATGAATTGGAAAAAGGCAATATCAATATTTCTACCGCCCACGAACTTAGCCGACTTGATAAAGATGGGCAGAAGCAGGCTTACGAAAAATACGAAGAAAAAGGCGAGTTACATATAAGTGATGTGAAAGAAGAACCGAAAACGGAGATTACAGACGAACAGGCGGAACAGGTGCAGAAAGCAATTAAGGAAGCCTTAAAGGGAGAGGTAAACCGTGCGGTATTCAAAGTAAAAGGCAATGTGGCAGCAGTTGAAAAGGAATTGGTTAAGCATTTTTCAAAGACATTTACCGCCAAGACCTTAGAACTTAATGGAAAAGAATTTATTTACAGATTCCAAACGGAGGGAATGGCAATACAGATTAAGGAGGATTGGAGTACATATATTATCGAGTATTCCGACCTTGCAGAAATTGTTGCATTGATGATAGAAACGGAAGAATTAGCCTATGACGATTCCACAGAGGAAGCACCACAGGGACCGGCAGAGGAAGAGGATGCCGAGGAAACACAGGAAAGCGGTTTTATGAATGAGCCGGAAGAAACACAGGAGGACGAAGAGGAAAACGATAATTTACCGGGCAGCAGGATATGAGCGATTACCCGGAATATGTACCCGAACCACAGGAAAAGGGATTATCCTTTACAGAGTGGATAAGCAAGAAATACGGAACAGGACAGTACAACATGATACAGAAAGAGGTACGAAAGGTTATTATGACAGAATCCGAAAACGGAAATATCTGCCCGGCAGAATGGGAAAACAGATTAACCAACGCCTTATCTGTATGGGTAATGAGCAAAACAGCAGAGTATCAGAAGTATTTACAGGGTTAGGCGGTGTGTATGAACCGTATCGAATACAAGGAGGGTATTATTTGGTGCGGAGAAGAAAAGGCAAGCAATCAATTATCTACATTGGTTGCCTGCCTATCCGCACAAATTGGAAAAACAGAAAAAGAAACGTGCGATTTAATAAATCAATGTATGCAATCCTTTGATTTGCTTATGGAGAAAATAAAAGACCTTGCAGAGAGGTTAAAAGATATTTTCGATATAGCGGAATCGGATATTTGCGAATCTTGCGAAGCCAAGAGGACGAAGCACGGCAGCAGTTGTATAGCGGAAATCGAAGCTACAGGAAAAGCAAATATCAAATGGCGTGAAAAATACAGACCACCATAAAAGAAAGGATAGCATAAAATGAAGAATTGGGAAGTAGAAGCAATCTTAAAATTTTACAAAGATATTGACCTTGATATTAAGGTTACAGGCGAGTGGCTAGAGCAGTACGAAAGCGTGTATGATACCACAGGGGCAATTAACTATGACGGTATGCCACACGGAAGTAATACAAGCGATTCTACGGCTCTGCTTGCAATCAAAATAGCAGGTACAGATACCGCAGAAAGAATTAAGGAATTAAAGGGCAGAATACAGGAGTTAAAGAAGTTGAGAACGGAAATATCAAAAGAGATTTATTCCTTAACTCCGATTCACAAGGCTATAATATGCGGATTTTACTTACAGGGTCAAAATGGGAACGCATAGCGGAACAGATTAGTTATTCTGTCCGACAGAGTAAAAATATAAGGTGCGTTGCCTTAGAGGTCTTAGGCGGAAAATTAGCAAGGAATAGAAACATATCACGAAGCAAAATTTTGAAAGAGGTTTTGCATTAAAGATTGCCCGCTATTGCCCGATTTTATGTAGTATAATACTAAGATGAAAAGCGAAGCAGGGCAGCAGGATTTTATTGTTGAATCCTGTTGCCTTTTCGTGTTATAAAAATTTGAATTTGCAAAAATGCGAAGATTCCGAAAGAACGGAAAGCCGAAAACCGGGAAAACAAACGAAAGGAGGTTTTGACTTGGCAAGACAGAAAGACGAAAACAGGGAAAAGGCGAAGCAACTTTTTTTGGATTCAGACGGCTTAATGAAGAATACAGAAATTGCGGAAGCCTTGGGGATTGATTCGGCAAAGGTGCGAAAATGGAAGTGCGTAGACAAGTGGAATGATGCACTTGAAAATAAACCCAAAAAGAGGGGCGGACAAAAAGGCAATAAAAACGCCAAGGGTCACGGGGCCCCTGTAAGAAATAAAAATGCAGAAACACACGGGGCATATTCCAAGGTGTATTTTGATGAATTATCAGAAGATGAAAAAGCGTTGATAGAATCAGTTACCCTTGATACAGGGGAAAATACATTAAGGGAATTACAAAGCCTTATAGCCAAAGAAAAAGATTTGGAAAAAAGGATAAAAGAATTAAACACGGATACCACAGGCAACCTATACACAGACAAGGTTGTAGAAATGCGTACCCCGGAAAAGAGGGAGAGGATGCAGACCCATACGGTGCATACAATGAGGACGGCAAAGAAAAGACACAGGGACCGGCTCTAAGCGTGGCTATGGAAACAACTATTAAATCCTCTGCCTTTGAAAGGGCAATGAAGCTAGAGGACCAGCTTAATAAAGTACACGGCAGAATCATAAAGCTATTGGATACAATAAAGTCTTATGAGTTAGAGCAACGTCGTATCGCATTGGAAGAGAAGCGGTACGCATTGATGAAACAGAAGATAAGCGGGGAGTATGATGTAGACCCCGACACAGGAGAGATAGACGATAGCTACACAGAGGACAGTGAGGACGGCGAGGTATAGGCGTAGGCACACGGCAGCAGTAGCCACGCCACGCACCGCCACACGCTCACGCACACGCACGCACAGGCAGGCACGCACCGCACACAGCACCACAGGCGGACGCAGGCACACGCCACGAACGGCGAGGGTGCGTAGGTACTGTAAGCCGTCTGAACGGCGTGAGGGTGCCGTGACCCCAAACGCTTCCTAGATTCGAGGTCGAAAAAACGACTTCCAAAAATCCGCAAAATTTTTTAAGGGGGTAGGATTTTGAAACTCTATGATAAAAATGCGGTCGCAAAATTCTTAGATATGACCCCTAAAAATGTGGAGAGGTTGACACAGAAAGGGATTTTGCAGACGAAGCAAGGAAACCTGTACGCCTTGGCGGAAACCAACAGGGCATACATAAAATATTTGAGGGACCGTAACCCGGAATCACAGGAAGCGGTAGACCTCAATGAAGAGCGAGCGAAGCTAACCAAAACGAAAAGGCTTAATGAAGAGTTAGACCTTGCGGTAAAGAAAGGAGAATTGCACAAGTCAGAGGATATAGAAAAAGTAATGACAGCTATGCTAATCAATTTCAAGAGCCGATTAAGTGCCATTCCGGCAGAGGAAGCGGACAAGTTGGCAGCAATGACGGACAAAGCAAAGATTTTTCTATATTTGAATGACAAAATAAAAGAAGCACTTAACGAGTTATCCGATTTTGAGGGTATATTTAAGGAGGAAATAAAAGAAGATGAAGAGGGAAACGATTGACCTTTTCAACAGAATATTTAAGGTCTTAGAGCCACCGCCCGACTTGACATTATCGCAGTGGGCGGACAGATACCGCCGTTTGTCCTCCGAATCGGGTAGCAAAGGCGGTAAGTGGAATACAGAAAAAGCACCTTGGCAGCGGGAGATTATGGATGCAATAACGGATATATCCGTTGAAAAAGTTGTGGTTATGAGTGCTGCACAAATGGGAAAAACGGATGCTTTTTTGCTTAATACAATAGGTTATTATATGCACTATGACCCATGCACCATATTGTGTATGCAGCCAACCTTATCCCTTGCGGAAACAATGAGCAAAGACAGGCTTATGCCAATGGTACGAGATACCCCGGCATTAAGGGATAAGATAAATGAGAAAAGCCGAACCGCAGGAAACACGATTTTTAAAAAGGCGTTTCCGGGCGGACGTATCACAATGACAGGTGCAAACTCTCCGACAGAGTTACGAAGCCGACCGATTCGTATATTATTGGCGGACGAGATAGATGCTTACCCGCCAACCGCAGGAGCGGAGGGGGACCCTCTGATACTTGCAGGGAAACGACTTACAACATATTGGAATCGAAAAGAGGTAGACACAAGCACGCCAACGATAAAAGGGGCAAGCCGTATAGAAATGGAGTACGAACATTCTACTATGGAGGAATGGAATGTACCTTGCCCGAGTTGCGGAGAATTACAACCGTTGGAATGGAGCAATTTAATCTATAAGGTGGATGCAGACGGGGAAATAGAAAGTACAACCTATGTATGTGCGAAATGTGGAGTAGTACATACAGAGGTTGAGTGGAAAGAACATTTTAACGAGGGGCGATATGTGGCAAAATATCCAAACCGTAAAGTGCGAGGATTCCATTTTAATTCCTTGGCATCTACTTTTTTTGGTTGGGATAAGATAGTAAAAGGATTTATCGAAGCGGACCAGGCATTAAAAAAAGGCAATATCGAACTTATGAAATCTTGGGTTAATACCGAATTGGGGCAGACTTGGGAGGAACAGGGCGAGAAAGCAAGTAAAGATGACCTGTTGAAGCGTAGGGAAAGATACCGTTGCGAAGTGCCGGACGAAGTTATAGCAATCACGGCAGGAATAGATACACAGGATGACCGTTTCGAGGTCGAGGTAGTAGGTTGGGGCGTAGAACACGAAAGTTACGGCATAATCTACAAGAGGATATACGGAGATTTGAAACAATCGGAAGTGTGGAAAAACCTTGACGATTTTTTAAAGCAGACATTTAAGAAAGCAGATGGTACGGCAATGAGAATATCATGTGCCTGTATGGATTCGGGAGGACATTTTACCAACAAGGTATATAAATTCTGCAAAGCGAGAACGGCAAGAAAGATATTTGCAATAAAGGGAGGTAATGAGGGTACGGCAAGACCGTACATATCAAAGCCAACAAAAAACAACAGGGAACAGGCGTATTTATTTACCCTTGGAGTTGATACAGGTAAATCCCTTTTGCTACAGAGATTGCAGATTGAGGAAGAGGGTCCCGGATACTGCCATTTTCCGAAAGATGAAAACGAATACATCCGAGGATATGACGAGGATTATTTTAAGGGCCTTACGGCAGAGAAACAGGTATTAAAATATAAAAAAGGCAGACCATATTTTGTATGGGAACTTACAGGAGAAACAAAACGAAATGAGCCTTTGGATTGTAGAAACTACGCACAGGCAGCAATAGAAATTACAGGATTAACACTAAAAGAGCCACCGAAGAAAAATACGGAGGTACAGGCAACACGAAAACACACAAGACATAGAGGAAATCGAAGTGGAGGTATAACATAATGGCAGCAATAACACTTGAAGTAGCAAAAAACACTTGGAAATGTGGTTGGAAGCAGAAAACGAGGTAGCAATAAACCAATCATACACAATAGGCGGAAAGTCCTTTACAAGGGCAAATTTGGCAGAAATCCGCAAACAGATAGAATATTGGAGCAATAAAGTGGCGGAATTGGAAAATTTAGCAAAGAAAAAGGGTAGAAACAGGGTATACAGGATTGTGCCGAGAGATTTATAGGTAAAAACAGCCGAAAAGGGCAGAAATACAAGCAAAACAGGAAAATAAAAGATTGCCCGCCATTGCCCGATTTTTTGTGATAATATATAAAATAGCAAAGCACCAAGGAGATATAGAGGTATCCAAGGTGCTTTTTTCGTACCAAAAATACGGAGAAAGGAGGTTTAAGCCTTGAATTTTATTGATAAAGCCATAAAAGCAATATCCCCGGAAAGGGCATTAAAGCGAGAAGTGGCAAAAAACGCCTTAGTATGATTAACAGCGGTTACGGAAACTACGGTGCAAGTGCTACAAAGAAAAGCCTTATAGGTTGGACACACGGCGGAGGTAGCCACAGAGAGGACGTAGAGGACAATATAGACCCTTTAAGGCAGAGGTCTAGGGATTTGTTCTATGGTGGCTCAAATGTTGCCACAGGGGGCAATAAAAAGGCTTAGAACCAATACTATAGGGATTGGACTACACCTAAAAGCATCAATCAATGAGGAAGTGTTAAACATTGAGCCGGAGGAAGCAAGAGAGTTAGAGGAAACGATAGAAAGAGAATTTGCACATTGGGCGGATTCTACGAATTGCGACCTTGAACGCATAGATAATTTTTATCAGTTGCAGCAGTTGGCATTTTTAAATGCCTTGCTTAGTGGAGATTCGTTTGCACTAATGACAACAACCAAGAGGACGGGAAGTATTTACGACCTTAGAATACAAACCCTTGAAGCGGACAGAGTAAGCACGCCGGATAACGAAAGGGTAAACCCTTTGTTTTGCGAGGGCGTAGAAAAAAATACGGCAGGAGAGGTAGTTGCCTATCATGTATCAAAATTTCATCCGCTGTCATTTGCAGACAGAGAGCCGAGAGAATGGGTAAGAGTACTTGCATACGGAGAAAAAACAGGACGAAGAAACATATTACACGTTATGAACAGGGAGCGAATCGGGCAAGTCCGAGGAGTTCCCTTTTTAGCACCTGTAATTGACACGATAAAGCAGTTAGGACGATACACCGAAGCGGAAGTATTAGCAGCAGTCATTAACGGATTATTTACCGTATTCATTGAAAAAGAAAGTGCAAGTGATGATGTGCCGTTTGGGGAAAGCATCCCGGAAGAGATGCAGGTAGACCAAGAGGACGAAAATAGTATTGAGCTTGCACCCGGGGCAGTAATTGACCTTGGAGAGGGAGAAAAAGCCAATATGGTAAATCCGGGTAGACCAAACCCGAACTTTGACCCGTTTGTAATTGCGGTACTAAAGCAGATAGGGGCAGCCTTGGAAATTCCATACGAAATACTGATTATGGCTTTTTCAAGCAACTATTCCGCATCAAGGGCAGCAATTCTTGAATTTTTCAAGGTTGTAAAAATGTATCGGGCGTGGTTTGTTGCTGATTTTTGCCAACCAATCTATGAAGAATGGTTAAGTGAAGCGGTAGCAAAAGGGAGAATCAAAGCACCCGGATTTTTTGCAGACCCGATTATTAAAGATGCCTATTGTTCGGCAGAGTGGACGGGACCGAGTGCCGGACAGCTTGACCCGACAAAAGAGGTTGAAGCTGCCGAGAAGAGGGTACAGGGCGGTTACTCCACAAGGGAAAGAGAAGCAAGGGAACTTACAGGCACAGACTTTTACAAAAATATCAAACAGCGAAAACGTGAAGAGGAATTGTTAAAGGAGGTAACAGGAGGTGCAAAGACAGATACACAAACCGTTGAGAATATTAACGGACGTGAGGAATCAGACACAGAAAACAACCCCGACAATGACGGAGGGCAGACAGAGGAAGAAACCGAGGAATAAGAACGAAGTGCAAAGGTTTTGGAACTTTGTGCCGGACGAAGAGAGCAACACGGCAGAAATGCTATTGTATGGCGAAATCTCCGAGTATTCGTGGTATGGGGATGAAATCACACCAAGCGTATTTAATCAAGAGTTAAAAGACTTGGGGGCGGTAGACGAAATAACCGTGCGTATCAATTCGGGCGGAGGGGATGTATTCGCAGCAGTAGCGATATATACACGATTGAAAGAGCATAAGGCGAAAATATCGGTAAAAATTGACGGTTGGTGTGCAAGTGCAGCAACCATTATTGCTATGGCAGGCGATACGATAGAAATATCTGTAGGCGGTGTATTTATGATACACGACCCATTAGCCGGATTGATTGGATATTACAATACAACAGATTTAGAAAACATTGTTAAAGAGTTGGAAACAATCAAGCAATCTATTGTTAATTGCTATATGACCGTTACGGACAAGTCAGAGGAAGAGATAAAAAGCCTTATGACAAATGAGGGCGAATGGTTCACAGGAGAGGAAGCAGTAGAAGCAGGCTTTTGTACCGCAGTAATGTTTACGGATGTGGATACAGAGGTAGAAAATGCGGAAAAGGTAATTGTAAATTCCGTACCTATCGGCTTGGAGAGATTCAGCACGATACCAAAAGGATTATTAGGCTACGCCAATAGCCATAATAATAACTATAAAACCAATGGAAAAAACAAGGAGGACAATAACATGACATTGGAAGAGTTTAAAAGAACCACCCGGACGTAGCCAATGCGTATAAAACCGAGGTTTTGGCAGGAGCAAAAAGACAACGCCGGAGCGGACACACAGGCAGCAGTAGATACAGAAAGGGCAAGAATCAAGGCGATTGATGAAATTACATTGCCGGGATTTGAGGATTTGGCAAACAAGGCAAAGTATGAAGAGCCTGTAAGTGCGGAAGCGTTTGCAATGCAGATTGTAGCAGCACAGAAAAAGACAGGACAGGCGTTTTTAAACGACCGTGAGGATGATGTAGATAAATCGGGAGTAAAAAACGTAACCCCAGCTTCTAACAATGGCGGACAGGGAGAAGATAAAGACCCGTTCGGAGATATTATCGACCAGATGTATCCGCAGACAAAATAACAGGAGGTAAAGAACAATGGCAGGAAAAGAGAAGTTAGAAAGTTATTCCCCTAAAATGGTACACGCCGGGGATTTTCCCGTTGTGACCGATTCGGGCACAGTAGCAAGCGGAGAAACAATTCACGAACTTATGCCTATCACATTAGGCACGGACGGAAAAATTAAGGCGGTAACAGCAGATACCGTAGCGGATGTATACGGTCTTGCAGCGGAAAACGCAGAAGAGGGAGAAGAGGTAGTGTATTACCTCACAGGCGAATTTTTCGGTAGTGCGATTGAAGTACCTGTAGGCAAGACGGCAGCAGACTTTAAAGCACCATTTAGAAAAATTGGTATTTTCCTCGTAGATACAGACAACGCAACAGCATAGAGAAAAGGAGATAAATAAAAATGGCAAATATCAGCATTTACGACCCTAGAACAATGGGTAAACTTGTAGAGCGTATGCCTAAAGTGCAGACGTTCATTAAGTCTACTTTCCCGCAATGTCGAAACATTCGACACACAGAAGATTGATGTAGATTTTAAGAAAGGAAACAGACAGCTTGCACCATTCGTACATAAAAAGATTGGCGGTGTAACTATCGACAACGAGGGGTACGAAACAAACACCTACGAGCCACCACTTGTAGCACCAAACAAAATTACAACCGTTGACGATATTTTGAAGCGTACACCGGGCGAAAGTCTTTACGGCGGTAAATCCCCGAATCAGAGAGCAGTAGAGAAAATGCAGAGGGATTTTACAGAACTTGACGAAATGATTACACGCCGTGAGGAATGGATGTGCTGTCAGGCTTTATTCACAGGTAAAATTCCTATCCTCGACAAAGACGGAAAAGAATTACAGGCAGAAATTGATTTTCAGTTTACAAACAAATTGACATTAAGCGGTACTAATGCTTGGAATAAAAAGACAGGCGGTAAGATTAAGCAGTTAAAAGAGTGGAGAAAGCAGGTACAGAAGAAAGGCTTTGTAAACTGCAACGTATGTCTTATGGGTGCAGATGCCTTAGAAGCGTTCTTGGTAGACGAAGAGGTATTAAAGGTACTTGATACAAGACGTGTTGAAGCTGCCGTTATCGCCCCTAGGGAGTTACCGAATGGTGCTACCTATATCGGTACTATCCATGAACTTGCTATGGACATTTACACATACAACGAGTGGTACTTAGATAACTGGACTAATAAAGAAGAGCCGGAGGACAAGCCTTTACTTCCTACCAATATCGTAGTTCTTCTTTCAACGGAAGCAAATTACTCCATGTATTACGGTGCTGTCGGAGTAACGGACGAAGCCGGTAAGACAATCGAGGTAGTAGAGGGTTCGAGAATCCCGGAACAGTGGGTAGAGCGTAGACCTCCTAGAAGATTTTTACAGTTAAATTCAGCACCTCTTTGTGTACCTCACGAAGTAGATTCTTGGTATGTTGCTACCGTCTGCTAAAGGCGGTGGTAGCCTATGAAGAATTTTAAGGAAATGCTTGATAAGGACCTGGACCGTACTTTTTACAATACGGAGGAATTTGCGGAATTGCAAAGAGTACGCATTGACGGAATAGACAGGAATGTACCTGTTATATTTGATTCGGATGCAGCAGAAGCACGCCGACAAATGCTATCCGGGGACCATGCACAGGGTATATACCAAAAGTTGCTTGTAGTACGCATCCGATTATCTGATTTGGAAAAAGAACCAAGGCAGGGTATGAGAATGTGGATAGGCAGCGAACTGTATAAAATATCCGAGGTTACAACGGAATACAACGAACTTATTATTGAGTTGGTGGGGGAGGATGAGTAAATGATAGACATTGAAGTATCACAGGAAACCACCAACAGGCTACACGCTATTTTATCCGGCTTGGGAAAAGCGGACGAAAAAGTATTAAAACCTGCTATGCAAAGAGGATTGATAGCGGGGCGGACGGCTTTTAATAAGCAGATTAAGAGTGTGTACTATGTAAGTCCGGCGGTTATATCGAGGTATTCACATATTGGATATAAAAAGGTTGAAATGCGGAGTGACGGACTGATAGGGAGCATTGAGTACGCAGGTACGGTTATCCCACTTATTAAATACAATGTCACACCACAGAAAGCAACATACGGTAAAACACCTGTAAAGGCAGCGGTAAAGCGGAGTGAAAGCCAAGTAGAACTTGCAAAATCATTTACCGCACAGATGCCAAACGGTCACATAGGAATATATGAGCGTAAGAGTGATTCAAGCTATCCGATTAAACAGCTTTACGGTCCGTCCGTGCCAAGAATGGCGGAAAATGCCGTTGTATTAAAGACGGTCGAGGACAGGGTAAACGAAGTAATCAACAATCGTATGGAACATGAACTTGATAGAATTTTGAACGGAGGTAGTTAATGACAGCGATTGACCTATTAAATGCACTTAAAGCCTATACGGAAGATAAAGTAAAAGATATGCGGTTAATCACAAGAGTGCCGGAGAATGGAACAGACCCCGGAGAGCGACCGCCGTTAGTTTTTATCGGGAACTTGCCAAACAAGGAACAGGAAAAGAAAGCAGCACCCTACATACTTCTTAAATTGCTTACCAAAAAGGTAGATGATGAAGAGAATGTATGCAGGGTGCGTATTATTTGCGTTACATTTTCGGAGGATAAAAACGAGAATTATATGCAATGCCTTAACCTTGTCACAAAGATAGAAACAAGCCTGTTAGAGGATGTGGTAATAGATAAACATTATTCCTGTCAGAAGCCGATAGAAACAATTATCTATGATGAAAATATGGAATTGTACCAAGTCGGAGAACTTATGACAATTTGGGAGTTACCACAGATTCGCAGGGATGTAAGACAGTATTTAGAGTAAAGGAGGTTGGAAAGTATGCCAAGAGCGAGCAGAACAGCCACAAAGGCAGAAGAAACCGAACAGGCGGTAAATTCTACGGCAGAAACAGAAAAACCGCAGGAAACGGCAAATACGAATGCCACAGAGGAAAGATTTATTTATATCGGACCGACAACAAACACCGGGTTGGTAGAAAATACGATTTTTACAGGAAACAGGGAAACAGTTGAAAAGTATTTAGAACCGACCATTGAGAAGTTACCACAGGTAAGATTGCTTATTGTGGCAACGGAGAGCCTTGCGGTATGCAAACCAAAAGTAAAGACGGCAGGAACATTATTGAATAAATATTACAATGATGTTTTAAGTCTTATGAGAAAGCCAAAGGAGGACTAAGGTAAATGAGTAATTACTATCACGGAGCGAAAGCAAGTAAACAGGCTACAAGCGTTTCAACACCTGTTGTTGCGGACAGCAGTATACACCTCATTGTAGGTACTGCCCCGGTACATACAGTAGGCGGAAAAGTAAACGAGCCTGTATACGCTTCCAATTATGCGGAAGCGGTGGCAGCAATGGGATATAGTGACGAATGGGATAAATACGATATTTGCGAGGAAATCTATTCATCATTCAAGCTGTATTCTAATGGACCTATTATTATGGTTAATGTCCTTGACCCTGCAAAGCACCTTAAAGGAGCGGAAACGGTAGAAAAGACATTAGCCGGAGGAATCACAGAGTTACCGTATGAAGCGGTAAGCGATACGGTAGAGGTAAAAGGATATGACGGCGAGGATTCGCTTACAGAAACATACACAAGGGGCGAAGATTACGACCTTTTTTATACAGACGGAGTATTAAGATTAGAGCGTATCGAAAGTGGAAAAATCAAAGCGGACAACGCAAGACTTAATATTAAGTTTAATTCCGTTGACCCTAGCAAGGTCACAAAAAAGGAAATTATCGGAGGATATGACACAAATACCAATAAATCAAGTGGTTTTGAGTTGGTAGATTCCGTATATCCTAAGTACGGCGTTATCCCTACACTCTTCCTTGCACCAAACTTTTCTACAGATTCGGAGGTAGCTGCAATTATGGCAGCAAAGGCGGAGAACATTAACGGATTATTTACAGGAAAAGCAATCATTGATGCAGACACAGAAACGGTAAAGGTATATTCGGATGTTCCAACGTGGAAGAGCAAGAACAATATCACACAGCCGTCACAGCTTGTTACATGGCCCAAGTATACGCTTGGCGGTAAAATCTACCATTCATCCGTACATCAGGCGGGCGTTATGTCAAAGACGGATGCTACAGAGGACTTAGGCGGAGGTTCGCCGTGCGAATCAGCAAGTAATAAGACTATTCAGATTGACGGAATGGCACTTGCAGACGGCACAGAGGTACTTTTAGACCTCGTAAAAGCGAATTACCTTAATTCAAACGGAATTATCACGGCATTAAACCTTACAGGCAGTTTTGTATCTTGGGGCAATGAAACAGCTTGCTACCCGGCAAATACAGATGTTACGGATTATTTCTATTGCGTAAGCCGTATGTTTAGCTGGGTAGCAAATTCCGTTATCCTCTCAATGTGGAGCAAGGTTGATAAGAAGTTAAATAAACGCCTTATCGAATCCGTTACACAGAGTATTAACATTTGGCTCAACGGCTTAATGGCGGAAGAGAAGATTTTAGGCGGTCGTGTTGAGTTCTTGGAGGAAGAAAACACCACAGCGGACTTATTGGCAGGCAAGGCAAAATTCCATATCTACCTTACACCGCCAAGTCCTGCAAAGGAACTTGATTTTGTATTAGAGTATGACGTAAGTTATCTCGAAAATATTTTTGCGTAGGAGGTAAAACAGGATGCCAAAGATTGACGAAACAGTAATCGGGTTTGCGGTGTACGAAGATGCAACGGAATATATCGGAATCTCCGAAGTTACATTGCCCGAAATTTCAAATATTACCGAAGAAATCAGCGGGGCCGGCATTGGCGGTAAAATCGAATCTGTAATTTTAGGTGCGATTGAAGCAATGAGCCTTACCCTCAATTTCAGAACGGTAACAAATAATGCGATTAAATTACATGAGCCTAGACAGCACAATATTGATTTAAGAGCAGCACAGCAGCAGAAAGACACCGTAAAGGGTACTACAGAGGTTGTATCTGTAAAACATATCCTTGTAGTAACCCCGAAGAAACTTAACCCCGGAAAAGTTGCCACGGCAGCGGCAGCAGAGGTAAGCGGAGAGTATGCAGTAAGTTATTATGCTACATACATTGACGGTAAGAAAAAGTTGGAGATTGACCCACTTAATTATATCTACTATGTAAACGGAAAAGATTACTTAGCGGATGTAAGAAAGGCACTTGGAAAATAAGCACGGGAAACCGTGCTTTTCCTGTATTTGGTAGAAAATTGGAGGATTAAACACAATGGAAGATGTAAAGCAGACAGCAGTAGCAACAGAAGAAAAGAAAACAAATGTGACCGAATCGGACACAGACGGATTAAATTATACCCATGTATTCAAGAAACCTTTTGAATTTGAGGGAAAGACATACGATAAGTTGACTTTTGATTTTGAGGGTCTTTTAGGTTCGGATATGATTGCCGTTGAAAATGAAATGGCAGCAGTTGGCGAGTATGTATTATCGCCGGAAATTTCAACATCTTTCCTGTCTAAAATGGCAGCGAGAGCAGCAGGCGTAGGAAGTGACCTTATCGAGCATTTACCTATCCGTGATTTTGGAAAAATCAAGAATAAGAGCAGAGATTTTTTAGTGACAACAGGCTTAACAGATTAAACCCCGGAACTTGGGTAAGAGAAAATGCACTTTTACTTTCAAGACAGACACACACAGGGGTTGATTATTGGGTAAGCCTTACAATCCGTGATTTAAGAGGGTGGATACGAAGCCTTAACGGATTGATAGAAAAAGAGAAAGCACAACAGCAGAACAACCAATAACATATCCGCCCTTGAAACACAGGGCGGATTTTAACAAAGAAAATAATCATAATTTACATAGATTCAGCACTTGCACAGGCGGGTGCTTTTATTATGCCCGAAAGGAGGTAAAGGCGTGGCGAGTGCAAGACAATTTCAATTTTTCTTTAAATTAACCGCAGCCTTGGGGCCGAACTTCTCTAAGACCTTTAAGACAGCAAACAGCACTATGACCCTTTTGGGCGATAATCTGAAAGAGGTTAGAAATGAGTTAAAGGATGTATCGGCGTATCAGAAACAGCAGACGGCAGTAGAGAGAAGCAAGCAGAGAGTTACAGACCTTGAAAAAAGAACACGAAAGGTTACAGGCGGAGTATGATGCAACAGGCGGAGAATCGAGAAATTTAAAAAGAAATTAGAAGCCAATACGGAAGCATTGGCAAAGGCAAGGGATAAGGCAGCAGACGAAACGGAAAAATTGGAGGAAATGGGGCAGGCACTCCAAGAAGCGGGCATAAATACAGACAACCTTGCTAAAAACACAGAGGAATTACAAAAGCAATATGACAGGTTGCAGAAATCACAGGAGAAAGTTGCAGCCATTAACGAAAAAATAGATAAGAATAACGCAGCGATAGCACAAACAAAGTCACAGTTGACAGGAACAATAGGAGCAATCGCAGCAGTAGGAACGGCGATATATGTCGGACCGGTTAAAAAGGCAGCCGAATTTCAAGAGCAGATGTCGGGAGTAAAGGCAATATCGGGAGCAACAACTGAGGAAATCGCCCAACTTTCAAACAAAGCTAAAGAAATGGGAGCATCAACAAAGTTTACCGCAACAGAAGCCGGACAGGCTATGGAATATATGGCTATGGCAGGTTGGAAAACCGAGGATATGTTAGGTGGTATCGAGGGTATTATGAACCTTGCAGCAGCTTCCGGGGAAGATTTGGCAGGTGTATCCGATATTGTAACGGATGCCTTAACGGCTTTTGGGTTGAGTGCATCAGATGCCGGGCATTTTTCAGACGTATTGGCACAGGCATCAAGCAATGCAAACACCAATGTAAGTATGATGGGGTCAACATTCCAAAAGGTCGCACCTGTAGCCGGAGCATTAGGGTATAGCGTAGAGGATATGTCTTTAGGTATTGGACTTATGGCAAATGCAAGTATTAAGGCAGAGGTCGCAGGTACAAGTTTAAAGACAGCATTAGCCAATATGGCGAAGCCGACAGATGCACAAGCGGCAGCAATGGAGAAATACGGCATAAGCCTTACAAATGCAGACGGCTCTATGAAGAGTTTCGGGGATGTAGTAAAGAACCTCCGAAGCAGTTTGGGCGGATTGTCCGAAGCGGAACAGGTGGCAGCAGCAACAACGATTTTCGGAAAAGAAAGTTTTGCGGGTATGCTTGCTATCGTAAACGCATCAGAAGCCGATTTTAATAAACTTACAGATGCGGTATATAACTGTGACGGTGCAGCTAAACAAATGGCAGAAACCAAGTTGGATAACCTTAACGGAAGTATCACATTGGCACAATCTGCATTTGATGCTTTACAGGTGGAACTTGGAGAGTTGTTATTGCCGACCCTTACAGAGGGTGTGAAGAGGTTTACAGAAATAGTAAACGCAGTAACAAATTTTGTAAGAGAGAATCCGCAGGCAACAAAAACCATTGCCAAAGTTGCGGTTGCATTAGCGGGGTTAAAAGTCGGAGGACTTGCAGCAAAGCTAGGTTTCCTTGAAGTAAAAGGCGGAATACTCAATGTTCAAAAAGCCTTTGAAATAATCAAGGGAATCGGAATGAATAAGTACCTACAAAGCCTTACAGGCGGATTTTTGAATTTTAAGAATATCGGTAGCGGTATTCTTGGATATTTCACAAGCGTAAAGAACGCAGCCGGGGGCGTAAGCAGTGCATTAGGCGGAGTATTAAGCAACAGCACCTTGTTTACAAAGATTGGTAGTGTATTTAGCGGTATCGGTGGGAAAATCGGCGGTACTGTAATGGGAGCGGGTTCAAAACTACTTAACCTGTTTTTAAGTCCGTTTACACGAATGGGCGGTAAACTTGGCGGTATCCTGTCGGGAGTTGGAACAGTTATAGCAAATTCGCCCTTAGGAAAGGTTGGGAATCTCATAGGTGCAGGATTCGGGAAAATAACGAAGTTTATAGCACCTGTAGGAAATGCAATAAAAACCATGCTTGGACCGTTGGGGAATTTGGCAAGTTCCGTATTTGGTCCGCTTGGTGGAGTGGTAGGTAAGATTTTACCGATTGTTGGAGTAATCACAACAATTATTACTGTTATTCAGTTGGTAAAAAATCACTTACAGGAAATCAGAGCATTTATAGAAAAGACATTCGGAAGTGAAGCGTTGGCAATCTTTGACAAGATTGTAGCGGTTATTACGAATGTTGGAGATACCATTAAAAATATTTTCTCTGATAGCAATATCGGAGAAGCGAGAAACAAGATACAAGAGATTTTCGGGGATAAAGGCGTACAGGTATTTGATACGCTTGTAAATATCCTTGAAAGGTAAAACGGCGGTATCAGATGTAATAGCATTTGTGACAACCTATGTAGTTCCTGTTGCGGAACAGGTATTACAGGTAATTATAAATGATGTTGTGCCGGGTATTGTGAGTTTCATACAGGCAGCAGCACCTACGATAATGTCAATCATTCAAAGTATTGTTGATTTTGTCGGTGCGGTCATTCCAATTATTGCCGATTTTATAGCCGGATTGATGCCGATTATATCGGAACTTATCTCGTTTTTACAGACCTATGTATTACCGATTATATCGGAATTGTTCAATTTTATAACAAGTACCGTACTGCCTGCTATATCGGCAGCGATTCAAGCAATTTTGCCTGTAGTTACTAATGTTTTATCGGTATTGCTTCCGGTAATTCAAACTGCCTTAACAACAATTTGGAACATAGTAGCACCAATCGTACAGGGAATTTTACAGGTGGTGCAAGCTGTAATGCCTGTAATCTTATCCGTGGTTCAATCTGTGATTGGTTCAGTGCAGGGCATAATACAAAATCTTATGACCGTGTTAAGCGGAATTATAGATTTTGTGACAGGCGTATTTACAGGTAATTGGTCGCAGGCTTGGAACGGAATTAAGTCTATCTTTTCGGGAGCGGTTGGAGGTCTTGGCGAAATTATCAAAGCACCATTACGAGCCGTTGTATCAGCGGTTAATACCGTGATTGGTGGACTTAATAAATTGAAAGTGCCGGATTGGGTTCCCGGACTTGGCGGAAAAGGAATTAACATACCTTTGATTCCGGGATTTGCAAAGGTACAGACAGGACACCGGGTACATTTATAGCCGGAGAGAATGGACCGGAGTTGATTACAAACGCTGCCAACAGAAAAGTATTTACGGCAGCACAGACAGGACAGATATTTAACAATATCTCACAGGCACAGACGGCGGATAATGTATCCGCAAGAATGAGCGGGGCCGGCACAATCGTTATAAATGTTCAAAATTCGCCAAGCGTTGTAGTGAACGGAAACGGCGAAGCAAATAACATTAAGCAACAGTTAGAACAGTATGACGAAGCATTTTTAGAGAAGCTACGAGCAATCATTGTTGCAATTCTGAAAGAACAAAAAGAACAGGAGGACAGGGTAGTATATGCTTAATAACACTTATACAACGGTATCCGGGGATACTTGGGATATTGTAGCTTATAAAGCCTATGGCAATGAAATGTATATGGATACTCTTATTAAGGCGAATATTGAGTATAAAGATACCTATATTTTTCCAGCAGGGGTTGTATTGACCTTGCCGGAAATTGAATTAACGGTATCGGAATCCCTGCCACCGTGGAAACAGGGGGTAACGGTAAGTGAGTAATAAGAACTACGCAAGGCGTACCGTGGTAAAACTGTACTTTAAGGGTGCAGATATATCCAAGGAATTATCCAAGTATCTGTTATCCCTGTCCTTTACAGACAAAGAAGAGGACGAAACGGACGATATAAGCCTATCCTTGGACGATAGGGAGGGTAAATGGATTAAAGATTGGCTCAATACGAGCAAAGCGGTAAAAACGAAAACAGAAACGGTTACTACAGGCGGTGGAGAGATAAAGGTAGGTGCTATTGTGAAATTCAAGGGCGGACCGGTATATATATCCTCTATGGCAGCAGAACCGACAGTAAACAGGGGTGCAAGCACCTGTAAATGCACAATAGCGAATCACAACGCACACCCATATCATCTTATATCACAGGACGGACAAAGGGTATACGGTTGGTGCAATGCTTCAGACGTGGAGGGAGGACAGGCAACAACCACAACAAAAACGACCGTGATTAAGGAAAAGAAAGCATTTAAGGGTACGGAGATACACGCTATTGTAATACAAAAAAATCCGTATTCAGACGGAAAAGATAAGGTATTAGATTGCGGAAAATTTGAGATTGACAGCGTGAGTTATCAAGGACCACCGCAGAAATTAACCATAAAGGCTACATCAATACCGTACAGTACAAAGTTACGGCAGGAAAAGAAATCTAAGACTTGGGAGAATACCAATCTTAAAAATATAGCAGAAAAGATAGGCAAGGGTAACAGTATGAAAGTAATGTATCTTTCAAGCCACAACCCAAGCTACAAGAGAAAAGAGCAGGTAAACACGGCGGATATAGTTTTTTTGAAAAAGCTATGCAAAAATGCAGGTATTTCCTTAAAGGTTACATCAAAAACCATTGTTCTTTTTGACGAAGCAGATTATGAAAAGAAATCATCCGTTAAAAAGATAAAGGCAGGAAAGGAAATATATTAAGCTATAGTTTTTCTACAAAAACGGCAGATACATCCTATTCAAAATGCCATGTATCATATACAGACCCGAACACAAAGAAAACTATTGAAGCTACATACACAGCACCGGGAGCAGACCCGGACGGACAGACATACGAATTTAAGCATAAGGTAACAAGCCAAGCGGAAGCGTTGGAGTTAGCAAAGTGCCAGTTGCGACAGAGAAATAAAGGCGAAACAACAGCGGAATTTACCTTAGTCGGGGATGTGGACTATGTGGCAGGCATAACCGTAACTGTATACGGATACGGAGAATTTGACGGAAAGTACATAGTAGAACAGGCACAACATAGTATCACAGGCGGATACAAGGTACAGATAAAGTTGCGTAGCGTGTTGGAGGGGTATTAAATGGCAGGATTCAGCAGTACAGATATGCAGGAACTAAAAGATATTGTAAGAATCGGACAGGTAAGTAAGGTAAACGCCGGAGAAATGACCGCAAGGGTACAGATTCCGGACCAGGGCATAGTTACAGGAGATTTAAGGATTGTAAAACGACCGCCAACCGTGGAATGTGAAACAGGATGCAAGATTAAAGTAAAACCTTGATTCCAACCGTAGGGCAATGGGTATTGTGCATATTCAAGCCGGACGGAGAGGGGGACGGTTTTGTTATAGGAGGTATCTAATGGCAGAGATTGGAACACTTGGGGATATTGTCTTTAAGGTATCGGCAAATAAGGTAAGAACCTTTGACGATTTGAAGATAGACAGTAAAACCAATTATGCAAAACACACAAGGCATCTTAAAAAAGCCGTTATTAGAGTTTCAATACAATGATGCAGACACGGCGAGCCTTACCATTTATCTATCCGCATTTCTTGGGGTAAATCCCAAGAAAATGCAGAACAAAATAGACAAGTACAGAAAGAAAGGAAAAATCCTTACGCTTGTTATCGGCGGTAAGAAATACGGCAGCCAATGGGTTATCACGGACATACAAAAGATTATGAGAAATTCGATAATCAAGGAAACCTGTTGATAGCCAAAAGCACCTTATCGCTTGAACAGTACGCAAAGAGGTAGAAAGGCAGGCAGGAATGAGTTTTACGATAGATACCGCACAGGAACAGCCTATAAACCTTGCACCTCAAACACTATACGAGGAAGTAATACAAAATGTTTGGTTTTTGCTATCCTCGTTAGAATATGACATACCGCTTAACCGTGAGTTTGGATTAAATGCAGCTTACATAGATAAACCGATTACAACAGCAACGGCACTTGCAACGGCAGATATTTATGACAAAATCGGAGAATATGAGCCGAGAGCAGAGATTGTAAGTATAGATTTTACGACAGACTACGAAAGGGGCATATTAAAACCTAAAGTGGAGGTAGAAGTAAATGGCGAATATGACGAATACGACGAGGAATATACCGAGTGAGTTACCCGAGGTTGAGTTTGTGGATACCGATACGGAAGCACTTGTAAATAAACTGATAGCCGGATACGAAGAGATTACAGGCAGAACCTTATACCCTGCCGACCCTGTAAGAGCGTTTATCCTTTGGCTTGCAAGTGTAATCATACAGGAAAGGGTAAATATCAACGAATCGGCAAAACAGAACTTACCAAGATATGCCACAGGGCAAAATTTGGATTCATTAAGTGAAATATTCCATAACACATACAGGCTACAGCCTACGGCAGCAAGGACAACGCTTGGATTCAGTATTACAACGGCACTTGATAAGGAGTATGTGATAACGGATGAAATCGAGGTAACGGTAGACGGATACATAAACTTTGTGACAACGGGATACTTGACATTCCCAGCAGGAGAAACATACGCAGAGGTAGAAGCGGTATGCACGACATTAGGAGAGGACGGAAACGGCTTTACACCCGGACGGGTAAGCAGACTTGTTACAGAGGAATTTTTATATTTTAAGGAAGTGGCAAACACAACAGAAACAGCCGGGGAAGCGGAGAAGAAAGCGATACCGCATATTACAACCGTATGAGAGAATCCGAAGAAAGCTACACTACCGCCGGACCGAGAGGGAGTTATATATATCACGCTAAGGCGGTATCCTCACAAATAAGTGATGTATCCGCAGAAAGTCCGCAGGACGGAGTAGCAGATATAAGGATAATGCTATATGGCGGAGAGTTGCCGAGCGAGGAACTTGTAAAAGAGGTGCAGGCATATTTAAGTGCAGATGATATAAGACCTATGACGGATAAGGTAACGGTCGCAGCACCGACAACGGTTGATTTTGATATTGAATTAACATATTACATACCAAAAGACAAGGAAGCAAGCACCAAAGAAATCAAAAGGGCGGTTGATTTGGCGGTGGAAAGCTACGAATTATGGCAGACCTCTAAAATGGGGCGGGATATTAACCCGTCCTATTTTTATGCAATCCTTATGGATTCGGGCATAAAGAGGGCGGATATTAAAAAACCTGTATTCACGGAGATACCAAAGGGAAGCGTTGCGGTATTGAAAAAGTGTACCGTAACCTTTGGAGGGGTCGAAGATGAATAGTTTAAAAGATGCCGATTTTTACGCAACATTTCCGCCCGCCTTGAAAAAGGATGAAAAAATGGTTGCGTTGGGTCGGCTCATAGCGGACGAACTGCACCAAACAGTAGAGCAGACAAAAAAGAATATCATATATGTCAATATAAACGAGTTATCGGAAACGTGGCTTGATGTATTGGCGTATGACCTCCATGTAGATTGGTACGATTACGATTACCCGATAGAAGCGAAAAGGGCGATTATCCGGGATAGCGTAAGAGTGCATCAGAAATTAGGCACAAAGGCAGCCGTTGAAATGGCTTTGGGTGGAATACACCCAAAGAGTGAGATAGAAGAGTGGTTCGACTACGGAGGAAAGCCGTACAGATTCCGTATTGTACTTGATACGACAGAATCAAGGGTTGCAGCAGACTATGACGAGATTATAAAGACGGTTGACATATACAAGCGTTTAACGGCTCATTTAGACGGTCTTTATTACCAAGGGTCTATTACTGTGGTAGTAATGCCTAAAACGGAATTTTGGCTATATTCCGTGCCTATGACAGGGCAATTAAAGGCAGGAACAGAACCACACAGAAATACGGTTGGTGCGGTTGAAAATACGGTTATAGATGTAATGACACAGGCAGCGGGATATACGGCAGAATTTACACCGACAGGAACGAAGCCGGACAGGAATATTACATTTGCAACAAAGGATACCGAGATTGTGACCGAATCGGACACAATGGGATACCAATATACGAGCAATCAGACAGGACAGGCAAAAGCCGGAACGATACCGCAGAGAAACACGGCGGGAGGTGTAGCACAGGAGGGAATAACCGCACAGGCTACAGGGCAGGCATATAAGTTTGATTCAGAACTTGCAGGAACAAAGCCGGATAGAAATATACAGTATCAAACGGCGGATGTGGCAGCAGTTGGAGAAACAGAAGTGCAAGCCTATCCGTTTGAAAGCATATTTGTAGGAACAGCACCCGACAGGGCGGTAACTGTAAAGGACAGAGATATACAGACGGTGGCAGACACCGAAACAGAACAATACCCTTATGAAACAGATATGACAGGACAGAAGAAAACAGGTACAGAACCTTATACAAACACAAAACCCGGAATATCTGATAAGGGAATGGCAACCACGGCAGAAACCGAAAGCTACCAATACGAGGTAAAGCGTTGCGGTAAGAATCGGTTATAGCAAATAAAAGTAAAGGAGAGTAAAGAAATGCTGACAGAAAGAGCCTTAGAGAGTTTCAAGCAGTTTGTAGAAACCAACATTGCTTACGCTATGGTCGAGTATGGCGGTACTATGCACAAGGCGAAAATCTTAACAAGAGAACGTTTAAAAGACGGCAGGGTAGCGTTGAGTATTTCCATTACCCCGGAAGTATCGGGGACCACAACAATTACGAAAATTCAGTTGTACGATACGGCTAGTAAGTTGTGGGCGGAAAAGAGCGAAGCAATCAAATTAAAAGGTACACAACAGGGCGTGTTGTACCGATTCAGTTTTAATTTTAAGGAGGAATAGAGCAAATGGGATTATTTAAGATTTGGAAAGACCATGTAACGCAGTATTCCAACCGCTACAGGGAAGTGCAGAACGCAGACGGTACAATCACACACGAAGCCGTAGAGGGCGAAGTAGTGCAGGAGGGTACACCACAGAACGCACAGAACTTTAACGATTTGGAAGAGAGGGTATTATCAGCCGGGTTAATCGCCAATCTTGCAATGCTTAAACTTGGTGCAGCAGAAAGCAGGATTAAGGGATTACAGGGAGAGATTGTAGAAGCAACCCTTACCAATACAAAATCATACCCTTTTAACAATTCCAAAAAGACCCTTGCACTTACCACACCAAGGGGCAATTTGGACTATACCGTAAATGTTGAAGCGGAAGCAAAGGACGCAGGCGGTGTAGGAGAAATCCGTATTACGGATAAGCAGTTAAACGGATTCAAGATTGAGTATACCGGGGCCGCCAAGGAAGTAACGGTAAAATGCACAGTACAGGGAGGTTACGCATAATGGCAAATGTAATTATCAAAAGTGATGAAAGAAAGGCAAATACGGCAGCAGTATTACAGGCTTACGGAGTAAGAGGTAATGCCACAGCATCACAGAGAGAAGCAGCAGAACACATTGCGGTGCGTTCACAGGAAGCCTATAGAGAATTAAGAAGAATGGGAGGTAACAGATAATGGCAGCAGCAAAGATTATTGTAGTTGAGAAAAACGAGGGCGAGAAAATCGCCTATGACGTATCCACAACAAAAATTATTTTCGGGGATGATGATTTAATGGTAAACATCAAGAACCGAGAGCGTGACGAAGAGGTAACGCTTGATATTTGCAAGGACACACAGGACGGCTTAACCGTTGGCGTAAATACCGAAGCAAGGGAGTATGTGGCACAGGTCATTATCCCGGCAAGGGGATATGAGATTGTGGATACAGGAGAAAAGGACGAGGACGGAAAAACGATTACGAAGCGTGAACCTGTACCGTTTGATATGAAGAAATGTACGCTTGTATTATGGGCGTTAATTTAATTTTAAGGAGGATAAAATACAATGGCAAACTTTGACGATTTACAGGGTGCAGTAGCACAGTTTGGTGCAAACAACAAGGTAATTTTTGATGATACCGGGATGCCTAGCATCATGGTAGCAGTACCAAAGGCAAAGTATAGTGATGTAATCACAGGCGGAACAGATGAAACATTACCGTTTTGGATTATGGACGGAGAGGAAAAGAGCGTAATTTATGTGTCTAAGTTCCTCAATATTGTAGAAAATGACCGTGCATATTCTTTAGGCGGATACCTGCCTAGAAACTATATCAACTTTGACCAGTCTGTAGCAGCTTGCAAAAAGAAAGGTGCAGGTTGGCACTTAAATCAGACAGGTGTATTTGCGTACCTTAACCTGTTATCACAGAAAATGGGTACTGTACCACACGGAAACACAAACTACGGCAAGGATTATTACCACCCTTACGAGAGGGGAACAATGCCACAGGGAGAATCACAGAGAACGCTTACAGGAAGCGGACAGCCTACATGGTATCACAATCACGATATGTCGGGCATTGCGGACATTAACGGCAACCTTTGGGAGTGGACCGGTGGATTACGCCTTATGGACGGAGAAATTCAGATTATCCCTTATGGTAACTCTATGAAACTTGATTGCGATATGTCGGCGGAAAGCACACTTTGGAAAGCAATTAAGCCGGACGGAACTTTAGTAGAGCCGGGAACAGCAGGCACATTAAAGTTAGACCAGGCAAGTGCATCCGCAGGAATCAGAGTAAATACAAAGGTTGAGTTCCCTACAAGTGGAGATACTTACAGAAATATTGCATTTAAGAGCCTTTGGGGCAGCTTCCGGGGTAACTATTCCGAAGTTGCTTATAGCACTTGGATTATACCCGGACAGCGGTGTAACGGGATATGGCAACGACCAGATTTGGATGAGATGCCACGGCGAAAGGTTGCCTTTCCGTGGGTCGGCGTTCCACTGGACTTCTAATTCGGGTCCGTCCGCTCTCGGCTTGGGTAGCCCTCGTTCCACACTCGAGCGACGACATTGGTTTCCGCTCCGCTTTTGTTGAGTAACTGTAAACTGAACACTGAAAAACTGATAGGGCGTGCGATAGCACGCCCTTTATAGCAAATACATTACAGTTAGGCGGTTGCAAAAGTGGAAGAGATACAACAGGAAGAAAAGAAACATAACGGCAATGATATTTTTCATATCAAGGAAAAGATTTATGAAATGATATTGTACGGCAACCCTCAATTAAAGGACTTTCCGAAAACGGAGAGGTATGTACTTGCAGGCGATATAAGAAAGACAATGTATACAATGTTGGAAATGGCGGTGCGACTTGAAAAGAAGTACCACAAGAAAACCACATTGCAGGATTTGGATATTGAAGTTGATGTATTAAGAAATCTGCTAAGACTTGCAAAAGACCCGAACCTATACCCAAACCAAAAGCCTTGTTTGAATTTCCACACTTGGGAAGTATGGATGCGAAAGGTAGACGAAATCGGTCGAATGATAGGCGGTTATTCGGAATGGGTCAACAGCAGGGAAAGACAGAAATAAAAATACATAGGGAAATAATCACAAAGTTACGGTGGTTGCCTATCCGTGGGTCGGCGTTCAACAATACTTCTAATTCGGGTCCGTCCGCTCTCAACTTGAATAACCCTCGTTCCAACTCGAACGACAACATTGGTTTCCGCTCCGCTCTGCCCCTATGTCAAGAAGCCTTACGGTTACGACCGCAAGGACAGTACAAACAGGGTTAAAGGGGTTATTTTCCGTTCCTGTAGACAGGAAAAAGATTGAATTGCTGTAAAGACAGTTAGTAAGCGTAAGCCGAAAAGAAATATATTTGTCACGTTCGAAAGGGTTAAAAACTGATTAGGTTTGTACGGCACAAATTTACAAGAGGTATGCAATGCAAAGCATAAAGAATATATACGAAAAGATTTATGATTTTGAGAATTTACATAAGGCTTGGGAGGAAGCGAGAAAAGGAAAGAGGTACAGGGATGATGTATTGATTTTCAACCGCAACTACGAAGAGCAGTTAATAAATATTCAGAATCACTTAATTTATGAAACATACGAGGTAGGAAAGTATCACACCTTTTATGTTTACGAGCCGAAGAAAAGGCTCATTATGTCCTTGCCATTTAAGGACAGGATAGTACAATGGGCGATTTACAGGCAGTTATTTCCGTTGTACGAAAAGACATTTATCTTTGATTCCTACGCCTGTCGCAAGGGCAAGGGAACACATAAGGCAGCCGACAGGTTACAGTATTGGTTAAGGCAGACTGAAAGGAAGCCGGAACGGTACTATTATCTGAAAATGGATATATCAAAGTATTTCTACAGGGTAGACCACGATATTTTATTAAAGATTTTAGCACGCAGGATTAAAGACCAACGATTACTTAACCTGTTAGAAAAGATTATAAATTGCGAATCTATGAATTTTGGATTACCGCCCGGAAAAAGAGCCGGACGAAGTGGCAGTATCGGACAGATTGAGCAACAAGGGGATGCCGATAGGCAACCTTACCTCACAGATGTTTGCAAACATTTACCTTAATGAGGTAGACCAATACGCAAAACATGAGTTGGGATTGCATTACTACATCCGATATATGGACGATATTATCATACTCCACCACGATAAAAAGTATTTGGCAGAGGTCAAAGAGTTGTTAAGGGCGTTCTTATCAGACGAATTAAGGTTAGATTTGAATAATAAAACGACTATCAGACCGTGTAGTATGGGCGTTGATTTTGTAGGCTTTAGAATATGGTCTACGCACCGCAGATTAAAGAAGAAAACGGCGGTAAAAATCAAACGTAATCTTAAAAATCAGATTGCAAAGGTAAAAGCAGGAGAAGAAAGAAAAGACAGGTTAGACCGTTCGGTAGCTTCATATCGTGGTATCCTGTCACATTTTAACAGTTACGGACTTAGGCAGAGCCTTAACACCCTGTTTAAGGAAAACGGTATGGTAGAGAAAAAAAGAAGAGGTAAGTAGATGTACAGGAAATTGCAATAACTGCCCGAACTATACCGAAAGTTATTTTTGCGGATTTGCTACGCCATATTGCAAACTGCAAGGAAAGGAAATTACACACAATGTATATTGATTCAGCAGCAATTATAACTATTGCAAGCGTATTAGGGGCATTAACTGCCATTGGTGCGGTTGCATACAAGATTATCAAATGGTTTCAGGCACAGGAAAAGCAGACAACCGATATTGAGGATTTAAAGAAGCAGGAGAAAGAGGACATAAAGGCAATGGAAGATGAATTATGCTTACTCACTTATGCGGTATTGGCGTGTCTGAAAGGACTTAAAGAACAGGGATGTAACGGACCGGTCACGGAAGCCATAGGAAAGATTGAAAAACATATCAATCAAAAGGCACACGGACAGGAAACATAGGAGGAAAAACAGAATATGAAATATCTTATTTGCGGAATCCTTGGCATTGCTATAGGATTCTTTGTTTTTATTTGCTATTTAGGATTGCGAACAAAGGCAAGTTATGCAAGAAGCTACAGGACGGAAGTAAAAAGAAACTTCCGAAGCCGAACTTTACAAAACTTGTATTGGTCGCAGTCCTTTTTACTTACTTTGTGGGTTTGTATATCGGTATCAAAGTAACACTTATCGACTATTCACAATTCGGGGTGCTTGCCACATACATAGCAACCCCGACTACTACAGTAATTGCCTTGTATTGTTGGAAAGCCAAGGCAGAAAACATTATCAAAATCAAAAAGGGATACCCGGAGGAAACAAAGGATATTTCTGTTGATTTAAACAACATCAATATTTAAGGAGGTACGGCGTTATGGGAAAAACAATAACAGCCGGATTTATCAGCGATACAATTAACGGTATCGGGATAAATTCAAGTATCAAATGCAACAACGACAATCTGAACAACAACACAAGCCGAAGCGTAGCCTATGTGGTAATGCACTATACAGGCAATTCAAAGGATACGGCAAAGGCAAATGCAAATTATTTCGGCGGTGCGGGGCGTAATGCTTCCGCTCATTTTTTTGTAGATGATGCGGAAATTTACCAAAGCGTAGAGTTAAGGGATACCGCTTGGCATTGCGGGGCAAAGTCTTATAAACACGGCTCTTGCAGAAATGCGAACAGTATAGGTATTGAAATGTGTTGTACTGCTGGAAACTACAGAATTTCAGACAGGACAAAAGAAAACGCTGCATACCTTTGTGCATTTCTTTGTAAAATGCTTGGAATTGGTGCAGGTGGCGTTGATTCCTATGTATTACGCCATTATGACGTAACAGGAAAGAATTGCCCGGCTCAAATGGTAAGCAATCCTACAGAATGGCAGGAGTTCAAAAATAAGGTTAAGGGTATCTTAGGCGGTTCGGTATCCGCAGGAGGACAGCAGCATACCGCACAGCCGACAACGGACAATGTGGCAAGCTACAAAGTGAAGATTACCGCAGATGTATTAAATGTGCGTATCGGTCCGGGAACAGATTACGGAGTAGCCACACAGGTAAAACAGGGCGAGGTATACACAATCGTAGGCGAGGTAAGAAATGGTAACACCACTTGGGGCAAATTAAAGAGCGGTGCAGGGTATATAAGCCTTGGATATACGGAGCGAATAGCGGGAATGACCGCAAATACTCCACAGGATACAAGCTACAGGGTAAAAATCAATACCGCCGTTCTGAATGTCCGAAAAGGTCCCGGAACAAATTACCCGGTAACAACACAGGTAAAACAGGGCGAAGTATATACAATCGTTGGAGAGGAAAAGAACGGTAACACCACTTGGGGCAAATTAAAGAGCGGTGCAGGGTATATAAGCCTTGGATATACACAGAGAGCGTAGGAGGTACACTATGGCAGTAACAGCAGCACAGGTAAAAAAGGTTGTTAAGGTCGCAAGCGGTATTATCTACTCACAGGAGGGTAATTACGGAAGCGTAAACAGAAACGACAACAACCACGGAATGAGCATAGGTAAGTGCCAATGGAACGCATATTGGGGTAGAGCGTTGCCCCTCTTAAAGTCCATTGTTGAAAAGGACCAGGAACAGGCAAAAGAGATATTAGGGGATGCCCTGTATACAGAGATTGCCGGAAGTAGTGCGGATGCGTGGAACAGACAGGAGAGAGAAGCAACCGAAGAGGAAGCCAATGCAATATCTAAGTTGCTCACAACCAAGGACGGAAAGGAAGTACAGGACGATTTAGCGGATGCAGATATTACAGGATATGTAAAGAACGGCGTAAAAATCGGTTTAGTATCCTTAAAAAAGCACTTGCCTATTTTGCGGACTTAGAGAACCAAGGCGGTAGCGGTGCAAGTTCACGCATTGCCAAGACGGCAGCAGAAGCCACAGGAGGGGCGGAAAAGGTAGGACTTGAAGAAATACACGCCTACGCCTTAAAAGATGCCACAATGGGGCAATATGAAAGCCGTAGAAGCAAAGTATACGAAGCGATAAAGGGAAGCAACTTAACGGACGTATCACACACCAAGACAGAAGAGAAGCAGAACACACCGCAGAAGCCACAGGAAACGCCTACAGGAGTTTCAAAAGGCGATATAGTGACATTCACAGGCGGAGGGGTCTATATCTCTTCTACGGCAGAATATGCAGCCAAGGAAAAGGATGTGGTAAGCACCTGTAAGGTAACGGCAGTAAATGAGAAAGGCACACATAAATATCATTGCATTTCACAAGACGGTAAAGGCGTGTACGGTTGGGTCAATGCGGAATCTATCAAGGAGTTATCCTCTAAGGCACACAGCGACCCCGCAAGCGTTTCAAAAGGCGATATAGTAACATTCACAGGCGGAGGGGTTTACAAGTCCTCTACGGCGGAATATGCGAGCGTACAGAAGAATGTTACAAGCACCTGTAAGGTAACGGCAGTAAATACCAAAGGCACACACCCTTATCATTGCATTTCACAGGACGGTAAAGGCGTGTACGGTTGGGTTAATGCAGCAGATGTAAAATAGACCGATTCGGTCACAAAACGGAGGAAAATACTATGCAGATTTTAAAATGGTTACTTGTTAATTGGGATTCTGTATTGCTTATTGCTATGGTTGTAGCCTTGATTATTTATTTAATCAAGACAGGACAGACCAAAATCTTAAAGCAGATTGCAATTAAGTTTGTCACAGATGCAGAGGGAGAGTGTGGGGCCGGCACAGGGATTATTAAGCTGTCGGAAGTGGTTGCGAAAATGTACGCATATCTGCCGAGCGTGGTTAGAATCCTGTTTACAGAAAAGCAGTTGGTACAGATTGCGGAATCTGTATTAGCGGAAGCAAAAAAAAGAAATGGGAAGCTAACGAGAACCTTACAACCTACATTGAAAACAAACAGCAGACAACCCCGGCAGTGGTAACACTTGTAGAAAATACAAAATAACAGAATATGCAGTAAACAAAATGCCCCCTTGGCTTGATGAAGCCTTGGGGGTTATTTTTATATTCTGACAGGATAAGGCAGCAGTACAAGAGGGGTAATACCACATTCAGAAAGTTTATATATTTTATGAGAAATGCTAATGCCGTTATCAATCCATATCATAAAACTTTGTTTCTGCAATAATTCAGAGTGGTTTGTAAAGACACAACCGCAATTTATGAGATTATCAGCAACCCACTTTTCGCATTCGGCGAATTTCTTTTCTATTCGGCGGTTATTTTCAACCGTTACCGCCTTACGGTCATTCATATATTTTTCATATTTTCCAAAATCCATAATATCCACCTCTATAGTACCGGGGCAGCAGTACCGCAACCCCGGATAAGTATTTAGTTGAGTGGTTGAAGCCAAACCACATTATCAAAATTAAAAAAACCGCCGGAACGGATGATAGAAAGTAAAGCCTTTTTGCCACCACAAGGCATATACGGCTCTGTATCACCCTTAAAAGCAAAGAAGCCTTTAACCGGGTGCTTGAAACAGTAACCGCTTGGACGAGTATAACCAAGCGGATGTTTAAATTTAAGTTCGCCTTTAAGTCTGACAACCTCTAAAGCGTTGTTGATAGTGATTGTTTCTAGTGTTCTTTCCATAGTGAATACCTCCTAAAATGTGGATACTGTGTATAACTTTGTGGGTCTGTCTTATTCCCTGTTCCTTATGATGCTATTATATACTTATATAAGTATATACGCAACCCGAATAATTACCAAAATACTTATATAAGTATATAAAGTTATTTGTGCATTTTATATACTTGTATAAGTATAATGAATGTGATATGATAAAGAAAAAACCAACGAGCAAAGGAGGTGCAGCAGTTGGCGGAGGAAAAGACAGGCGGAACGCCTGCGACAAAGCAAAAAATAAATACAATGCAAAGGCTTACGACCAATTTCTTGTAACAGTCCGGACAGGACAGAAAGCAGAGATTGACAAAGAAGCGAAGAAACAGGGATATAAGAGCCGTAACGAATTTATAGTTGCAGCAATCGAAGAGAAGAAAGCGAGGGGATAAAATGGATGAATTGTTGAATTGCTGCCCTAAGTGTGGAAGCACATTAGAGTTTAGCAATTTAATGCAGTATTCAGACGTTTACAAAATAACAAGAAGTGGGAAATTATCTAAAAAAAGAATAAGAAAAGAAGATTGCGGGCCTATGGAGTGCGGATATATTTCATGCACTAATTGCGATTTTGCGACAGATGCGGAATTAGACTATCGGGGGAAAGATGAAGAGATAAGGATATATCAGAAAGAAGATAAGTATTACTACAAAAAAATACTTATATAAGTATAAAAAAACTGTTGACAATATACTTATATAAGTATATAATGTAATTGTAGCAAGGAGATAGCAGGAAAGGAGTTAAACAATGGAGGATAACAAAATGACAAACAACCAGTTCAAAGGGATAATAAAAATGATAATAGCACTGATAAGAAATGATACACCGAAAGAAGAGTTAATCGAATATCTCACAGAATTGATTAAGGAATAAAAAACTTAATAAGGGTCAACACAAGGGGCGAACTTCATAACATTCCTGCTAATCGCCCCGAGTGCTTTAAAATATATTAGCAGGAAAAAACAAAAAAATCAAGGTCGAATAGACCGAATCGGACACAAAAGGAGGTTCAACATGAAAAAACAACACATTATAATCATTGCTGTAATTGTGGTCTTTTGGATAGGTCACGGATAATTGCAAGCAATAACAGGCAAACAGAAAACACCACAACCGAAAATCAAACAGATGTTCGGGGGGTACTGCTGAATTAGAAAAAACAGAAGTGCCGGAATCCGAGAAACAGGAGGAAACAACAGAGCAGAAAGAAACAACGGAAGCAATTACGGAAGAACCAACGGAAATAGTGGAACACAGAACAGGGGATAATATTGTAGGTATAAGCGATAAGGATATTACTACGATATATTCAACAAAGTACGATACTGTAAGGAATGATGTTACAGGTAATTGGAAATGTATTGTAATAGCAGAAAACAACTTTAATGTTGAAGATTATGCGTTATCGTGTTATAAAAACTACTTTGATTCTGATAAAACTATTTTGGCGGTTGAAAACTTAACCACAAAAACAAGCACGAGTATAAGTGTTGTATCCGGCTTGTTATATGTATCAGTGTATGAATATACCAAAGGCGAGGAACATGATGCCAAAGCAATGTTTGGCGGAACACATTTAGTAGATTACATTGTATACACAGACAACGGAGATATTGAAAAAGTAACCGATTCGGAATAAAAGACCGAGGGCAGCAGGCAATAACTGCTGCCCTTTTGGCGTAGGAGGTGCGATATGAAGAAATTTAAACAAATGAGTAAAAGTGACCGTATCAAAATGGAAGCACTTTTAAACGCCGGGTTGTCAAAGGCAGCAGTAGCAGAACAATTACATTTTCACAGAAGCACAATATATAGAGAATATGACAAAGGTAAGTATATGCACCGAAACTCTGACTATACAGAGGAAGAGCGTTATAGCAGTGATTTAGGACAAAAAGCACACGATTACGCCCAAGAGGGAAAAGGCAGAAGCCTAAAAATAGGAAATGATAGAAAATTAGCGGAATATATAGAAAACAAAATTGTAGATAATAGATTTAGCCCGGAAGCAGCATTAGCAGAGGTTGCACGTTCGGGGATTGAATTTAAGACAACAATAAGTGTTAGAACACTTTATAGATATATTGATAATGGAATTTTTTGAAACTTACAAACAAGGATTTACCTATTAAAAGTAAAAAGAAAAAAGCATAATAAGAAAGTACAGGTACAGAAAAGAGCCACCGCAGGAGAAAGCATAGAAAACAGACCAAAGGAAATAGAAAAACGAGAGATATTCGGACATTGGGAAATGGATACGGTAAAAGGAAAGAGAGGGGTCACAAAATCGTGTATGCTTGTATTAACGGAAAGAAAAACCCGTGATGAAATCGTTATTAAGCTGAAAGACCAAGGGGCAGCTTCGGTAGTAGATGCGTTAGACAGGTTAGAGAGAAAATGGGGGGATATGTTTTATAAGGTATTCAGAAGCATAACGGTTGATAATGGTGTAGAGTTTTCAGATTATGAGGGAATGGAGCGTTCTGCATTGAAAGAAGAAAAAAAGAGGACTTTTGTATTTTACTGCCACCCGTATAGCAGTTGGGAGCGTGGCACGAATGAAAATAATAATAGGCTTATACGCAGGCATATACCAAAGGGGGTAGATTTTGAGGATACAACAGATGAAGAAATAAAATATATAGAAACATGGATTAACAATTACCCAAGGGGAATATTTGATTTTAAAACATCCGCAGAATTGTTTGATGAAGAGTTACAGAAATTGGCATAGAAAAGAATAAAAACTTGTCGCAAAACTATTGACAAAATATATGTGCTTCATTGTAAAATGAAATGCGACAAGAAAAAAATTGAAAAAATGAAGAATGACGGCGTAAAGGGTCGTGGTCATTGCCGAAAAAAGAAAAGAAATCGGAAGGGTCGTGGTCACACCGAGCCACAATTTACAACGAGTTAAAACGTGGCGGGACACCTTACAGAGCGGAAGTAGCACAAAAAACAATATAGGGAGAATATGAAGAATCAAGAAATAGAAGAAAAAGCTAGAGAGTTGGCGGATATGGTCGGTTCTGTGGCGGTAGATGAAAACCTACCATTAGAAGTTATAGAAATGACCGCAGATATTTTAAAAGAGGATTGTGAGCAGATAAGACAGGCAGCAGTTGATATAGCGGAGGAAGAAAGGGCAATACGCCTTGAATATAGCACGGACACAACGAAAGGAGGGGCAGCATGGCGGGCAGCAGAACAGAGAAGCACACAGCGGTATACCGAAACGTGAAGCGGTGCGAGTTTCATAATATCGGGGATTATATCGTAGTGACAAGCATTATAGGCGGTACAACCTTTTGTGCGTTTTTCGATTCGGGATTACACACAGAAGAAAGTATAAAAAGGCGTGGAAGTATTAAGCTACATTCCATTTATGCAAAACATTAAAAACAGGAGGACAAGGAACAATGAACGCAGTAAACCACAACAATGTAGTAATTTTTGATGATAGAGGGATTCCGTCTATCATGTGCAGATTCGTAAGACCAAAGGATGCCGAAGAGGTCCCGGCAGTATTCAAAATCGGGGATAAGGTGGCGGATGCCATTTACATATCCAAGTACCCGAATACCGTAATTGACGGCAGAGCCTACAGTATGCCAATGGCAGACCCAACCGCAAATATCACATTTGACGAAGCGGTACAGGCTTGCAGATGCAAGGGGTTAGGTTGGCATCTTATGACCGCCGTAGAGTATGAATATCTGTTAAATCAGAGTAGGGAAAAAGGCACAATGCCACACGGTAACACCGATTGGGGCAAGGACTATTACCACAAGGACGAACAAGGCAAAGTAAGCAACTTTGGACGGACATATACAGGTACAGGACCGGTTACATGGAATCACGACCATACACCTTATGGAGTATCAGACCTTAACGGTAATGTATGGGAATGGTTGGCAGGATTAAGAATTAAGGACGGAGTAATAGAGTTTATCCCGGACAATAAAGCAGCATCCCCATATTGTGACCTGTCAAAGGATAGCACCGAATGGCAGCAGGCGGAAACATCCAAGGGACCGGTAAGGGCAAATGTGGAATGTGGAGAAATCACAATTACGGATACCGTGGCAGCGGATGATTATACGCCGGATTATGACGGAGTAAGAATTGATGAATTAGAGGTTGAGTTATCAGAGATTCCACAGGTACTTAAAGACTTGGGAATTATCCCGGATAAAAGAGCAGAGGAAGAGAATAAGACCTATGTATACTTTGATGCCACAGAGGGCGAATATTTGCCTTTCCGTGGGTCGGCGTTCGCCGATACTTCTGATTCGGGTCCGTCCGCTCTCTCGTTGTCTGACCCTCGTTCCTACTCGTACGACTGCATTGGTTTCCGCTCCGCTTTTTATGAGGTAAACGGAAAACTGATTACTGAATAACTGTTAAGGGGTGCGGTAGCACCCCTGTACTTGAAAGGTGGAAACCATGAAACGAAGCGAATTAGAAAAGCACATAGGTAAGAGCGTGGAAGTAAAGCTATTTGACGGCGATACAACGCAGGGGATTTTGAGGAAAACAGGAACGGAAGAGGTAAAAAACGACCCCAACCTGTACTTGAAAGGTGGGTATTACTTTTTATCTCACAAGGATACCTATGTATGTAAATCCTGTTTATTCCGGGTATCCCATATCAAGAGCCTAAAAGTGCTACAGGAGGAATAAAGTGAAACCAATAAAAAGAAAGTACAAGCCTACAATCGTATGCGATAAGTGCCATAAATCCATAGGAAAGACGAAACCGAGTTATAAAAAAGTCGGGGAAATCGAATACAGGTATTGGCGTTGCAGACATTGCAGTACCGTATATGTCATATCTGCCACGGATGCAGAGTTAAGGAAAAAGATACAGGAATATCAAGAGTTTGTAGACGAGTACAAAGACAAGGAAATGCCACAAGAGGAAATGCAAAAGGCACAGCTTATATTACAGACTAATGTAGAGCGTAGCCGTGAAATTAAAGAGCAGTACCCTCTTACGCTAAAGCCTTGGGAAAGGTAAGACAATGAAGTACAGAGGATTGACATACAACAGGGAAAAAGAATCTTACGAGTGGGTCTACGGTCTGCCGTCTTACGGATATGCAACGGATGAAGTGGCGGAGATTGGCACGGTCTACGGAGATTTTAAAGAGATATTTCCGGACACCTTGGGAGAACAGACACCTTACAGGGATAAGAACGGCAAAGAAATTTACACAGGCGATATTGTAGCCTTGGAAGTAGACGGACAGATAAGAGAATTTGTAGTAGACAAGGCAACAGTTGACAGGGAATATAATACGCTTCCGAACTTTGAGGGCGATACCGTAAAGGTTAGGCTTGCGGATGTGGTTATATTCCGTTGGATTGACCCCGAGGGTGTGATACATCAGCTTTTGCCGTGCGTGAATGAAGCAGGAGTATCCGACACGGCATTTATGGAGATTATCGGCACGGTTGCGGAAAGAGGGGTACAGGAAAGTGAGAGCAAAGGCGAAAAGCAGTAGTACACCGTACCCAATATGGGTAGAGGGCGAATATATAACAGAACCACCCATAAGACCGAGTGACGGGGCAGTACGCCCCGCAGGTCATTACATAGACAAAGGCGGTTATCCAGGTGCAAATGTGTATGAGGTAGATATAAATACCATGTGCAGACAGACGGATGCAGCCGACAGATTCGGGAAACCGATTTATGAGCAGGATATATTGCTTTATGAAACGGCGGAAGAAATAGGCTATTTCATAGTGCAGGACTTGGAAACAACGGTAGACATAGTAAACGGCGAGATTATAGAGGTCGGGGATTTGGATACCGAGAACATAAAGAACATTGGAAGCATGGTAGATTATTCGGATTTTGTGGAGGGTATCAGATACCACGCAGATAACGGCTTGGAGATACCGTATATTCCTTGTTTGGACGTACAGGTAACGGCATTACCGTACTTTAAACTTAAATGCTTAAAATGCGGTCAAATATCGCTTAGTTGCTCGTATATGGCAAAACATAAAGGTTGTGGAGGGTATTACACGGTAGATTTTGCAACCAAGATTTACAGGGAAAGAGCAAAAGAAAAGGAACTTGCATAGTGGCTTATGCAAGTTCCATGTTACCGCCTATAGCGATAATTACACCTATTCAAATTATACTATAAGGCTTGCACAAAGTCAATAAAAAGCCTTGAAATCACACGCCAAAAGGCTATAAATGAGGGCGTGTTGAGGACCTTGTATGGGGTATTAACATCTAGGACATTCATAAAATTATATACTTATATAAGATTATACTTGTATAAGTATATGGTTTAATAGGTGTACCCTTATGGACTTGTAGTATAAGGAGAATGAACGGTATGGCAAACAAGAGAAAGAACTTTATCCGTGAGAAGAGGATATATTGCGGAGAGGAATACTTAGAGGTTGATATAGTAGCGGTTACGAATATGCCGGAAGCAGGCAAAGGAAAAAAAGGTAAATCCTCACAGGCTCAAAAAAACCTTAATGACAAGAGAAGTAAAAGAAGATTCGTACAGATTGCCAATACTAATTTTGGTACAAATGATTTTCATATATCAGCTACATACAACAATGAGCATTTGCCTATGTCCTTGGAGGAAGCGGAAAAGAATGTGCATAACTACTTAGACCGCATCAAAAGGAAAATGAAGAGGGAAACAGGCGAGGATTTAAAGTATATGCTTGTTACCGAATACACCCCGGAAGAGGAAGAGGGCAGCTTACATTACAGGGGATTGAGGCGGACGATAAGACAACAAAAGCCGTAAGAATCCACCACCATATCATTATCAACAGCGGAGGGTTAGACCGTGACGATTTAGAGTTAATGTGGAGTACCACAAGGATAAATTGGAAAAAGGCAAACGACCCGGAATACAGAGCCAATGTAGATTATTACGGATTCGTAAACTGTGACAGATTACAGCCAAACGAAAACGGATTAGAGGGCATAGTAAATTACATAAACAAGCGTAAAAAGGCTGTAAAAATGGTCCACATCAATGAACCTTAAAAAGCCAAAGGTAAAGAAAAACGACCATAAATGGAGTTTTAGAAAACTCCGAGAGTATGCAAAGACCCCGGAAGATAAGGAAGTATGGAGAAAGTTATATAAGGGGTATGAGCCTACCAAGATAGATTTTGAGTACAACGACTATACGGGGTGGAATTGCTACCTACGATTGCGGAAAGTGAGGGATTAAATTGATTGCAACTATTGATTTTGAAACAACAGGATTAAAAGCAGGAGAGGACGAGGTATTACAGGTATCAATTATTGATGAAAACTATAATGTCTTGCTTAATGTTTATTGTAGACCGAACAATAAAGGCAGTTGGGAGGATGCACAGGCGGTACACGGCATTACTCCACTTATGGTAGCCAATGAGTTACCGTTTGAAAGATATGTACCTACGGTGCTTGATATTCTAAGCAAGGCGGACAAGGTAATAGCCTATAATGCAGCGTTTGAAGATAGTTACCTAAAGGCATACGGAATAGAGGTAGACCCGGAAAAATGGATTGACCCTATGATTATGTTTGCAGAAATCTATGGAGAATGGAACGAACGCAGAGGTAGTTACAAGTGGCAGAGCCTTACAAGTGTGCAACATACTACGGTTACGAGTTTAAGGCTCACGATTCCTTAGAGGATGTAAAAGCAACCTTGTATTGCTACAAAAAAATGGAAGAGGACATAGAAAGGAGAAAGGGGAAATGCTGATAGGCGGAAAAGAGTACAAAACAGGACAGCGTATTAAGGTAATCAATGCAAAGTCAATATTGCATTACAAGTACGGAATGACAGGGGATTGCAACAAAGATATGACAGGAATAACGGGAGTTATCACGGCGGAATCAACTTATGATGAATACGCAAGGGCAAATTTGAGAGTAGACGAGCCATACAGCGAACATTACAGAAATGGAATGACAAGGCTATTTTGTGATGATGAAATAGAACTGTTAGAAGAATAGGCAGGAGGAAAATATAATGCTGATATTACCGATTAAGAGTAAGTGGTTCAATATGATTCTTTCCGGGGATAAACAGGAGGAATACAGAGAGATTAAACCGTATTATACAACGAGGTTTAAGAAAATATTTGAAATGTACCCAAACTCAAATATTCCTACAGGACTTGATAAACAGTTAATAGGATTCAGAAACGGATACGGCAGCAGTAGACCACAGTTTACCGCCGTATGTTCGTTGGATATTAAGACAGGTAAGGAAGAATGGGGAGCAGAACCCGGAACAGAATACTACACGCTACACATACACGAAATCAGAGAAAGGAAAGATTGTTAAATGCAGCAGGCAATATTTACGGCACATTGCCCTTATGAGTTAGGCGATATTGTAGAGGTCGCAATAATTGAGGGAATGGCTATTACAGGGTATCCGAGAAGATTAGGCACGGCAGAAATGCAGATAACGGATATTATCACGGAACACAGCTTAAAGAATGGCACGGTATCATTTATTTACGAATTGGACGGTAAAAAGCGTATGCGGTTGATACCGTGGAATGAATTAACGAAAAGGAGTGAAAAACATTGATAAATCAAGGATTTGTGACC